>VOFI01003613.1_pt1 | contig 20751 bp, 34 predicted proteins | sample 5384131 | NCBI WGS metagenome assembly VOFI01 (sample SAMN12384728, study PRJNA508395) | human gut metagenome | isolation source: healthy gut H | host: Homo sapiens | reverse complement strand
ATCAATAGCGTTCAAGTTACGTATTGCTTCGTTTGAGCAATGATATAGTAGTTGCTTGAAGATGAGTGATGATACTGTTGAGCATGCGATAAAATTCACGACCATCAGAGAATGGCCAAACTGTGCTCTTTCTTACCTCTGGTGCTATAAATTACTGCCACCCATTCATCAAATTGATCGATGTTTAACATTAATCCATCTGAACTTGAATGGTTGTTTCTTTTTTGGTAGCTCTTCCAGCCGTCATATCTTGGATGACCTCCATCACACTTACGTCTCATCTTCAAGGAGACTGGGCAACGATTACCCTCTACATCATCGGTCGTTCGGGGTAGCGCCAAGGCTTTCATATTTTGTTGACCATCAATCCCACTAGATCGCAATGGGATGGGTGATCCCGCTGCTCGCTTGATGGCCGCTTCAGGCTTAATAAGCTGAGCGATCATTCCAGAGCGACCAGGGTATCGATATCCACCCTGACTGCAGAACTTCCGGACAGCTGGCATGGCGTCAAATCTGACCCGCTTGGTTTCTGGTTGCCGAGATAATCTCGCATGAGGCCATATCGCTTTGATGGTATCGCTGTAAATCACACAGACCCGCGTATCTGCTGGAAACAGTCCCTTATGCTCCAGAGAAAGGATCCGAGCATTTGAAAGGGGCGTTCATCAACTCTTTCGCAGTAAAGACTCCTGCTTGGTGGTTATTCGGAGACAATGCGCATCCGGCTTTAATGCTTGAGCTGGGTATCCAACTGCAATGATCTTAATTCGCTTGTTTTCTAGCTTTTTAAGGCACCAAAATGGGCTGAGAGCTATCCCCCTTTAACCGGATTAATCCCACAATCACATTTACTTTTTGAATGAAATCTGTCCGATCTGCTAGCTCTGCGCGCACAAAACCGAAATTGGATCTCGAGGACATGAAGCAAAGAGCCTTTCTCATCGACGATTGCGATAATTTCCAGGCCAGATACTTTCCATAGAACTCATTGTTCATGATTATATAGGTAACACCGATCTTGTTCTGACCCTTCATGCTACTGGTTTGACCAAACGGCACATGAATCATAAGAGGATGCAGGCCACCGGAGTCACCAGTAGAACCCGTTTTATCAGCCACTCTCCAGCAGTTCTTTCTCTCTTCCATGCTTTCCCCTTCAAAGCTCCGTTCCTTTTCTAGATTTTTTGAATATATATTAGTTTATTTACTTGCTTTTCAAAAAAAAGTGCTTATTTTATTAATAAAGATGGTTTATTTGATTCATTTTTAAAAGTCGTTCCACAGAATAAAATCACCATAGAGTATCAAAAGCTGAAAGTCTATGAACGAACTAGCTTTCTTTTACTTCTAAAAGGGAAGATCTTTCCTCTTCTAAGATAATATCGGCCAAATCTCCTGTTCCACCATTTTTCACGCATAGCCCGCTGAGCCCGACTCTCTAGCAACTGAAAACTTTGGCAGAGGACCTCTGTCACATACTGCATGACGCCATTTTTCTCGTAGCGGCGCGTCCGAATCTCTCCATCCAAAGAGATCAAACTTCCTTTACTGGCATAACTAGCCATGGTTTCAGCCAATTTCCCCAGACAACGACATTGACAAAAATCAGTCTCTCGCTCCCCGTTTTGGTCCTTGTAGCGACGATTGACCGCAACGGTCACTCGGGCAACGGATTTGTCTGTGCTGGTTTTATGCAATTCTGGAGCCGCTACTAGGCGACCGATTAAAATAACTTTATTATACATCATTTACCTCTCCTATCTATTTATTCGAAAAAATCAAAAAAATTTTCAAAAATGGGGTGACAAACTACTTTAAAATCAAAAAACTTTTGCAAAAAAATAAAAATTATTCCAATTTTAAATCGATTCAAGAAAATACCGAAACTCCTAGATTCTTCTCGTTTATTCATGCCAGTGACGAGCAGGACTTTATATTTCAAAATCTAGGTGTCCCTGCTACTTCTGCGTCATCCAAAAGGTTCAATAATGCCTCGTTTTGAGGAGCATTTGGCAAGTGCAATTCACGCGGACTGCACATCATGCCATAGCTTTTTTCACCACGAAGGGCCCCTGGGAAAATCAAGCTGCCATCCGGCATCATAGCACCTGGAAGAGCGACAATGGTCTTTAGACCCCACCCGCGCATTTGGAGCTCCTGCTACGATCTGAACTGTCTTATCTGGTCCAACTGCTACCTGGCAGATATTCAAGTGGTCACTATCTGGATGGGCCACCATTTCAAGGATTTCTCCGACCACAAACTTTGGTTCCCGATCGTTGACCAATCGTTCTGCGAAGCCTTCTTTCCAATTCTTGATTCAAACGAGCTACTTGCTCATCTGTCAAAAAAGACTTGGCCCTTGCCTTCGATGGCGAAGAAAGATGAGGCATCAAAGATATTCCAGGCAACGGTTTCTTGGTTGTCCTCACGGTAAACGCGAGCCACTTTTCCTTTTCTCTCCACCGCGAGCTTTGCTTCTCCACTATTTTTCAAGGTCAGCATCAAGACATCGCCGACTTGTTCTTTGTTGTATGTTACAATCATGTTTTTCTCCTATTTTAATCCTGCTAAGAATGCTGTAATCTGCGCTTTGGTTTTCCGATCCCGATTGACAAACCGACCGATTTCCTTATTCTTTTCCAGAACCACCAAACTTGGGATCCCATAAACATCCCAGACTTTCGCCAGATCCAGATAGGCATCTCGGTCAATCAAGATAAAGGTAAATTCGGGATTTTCAGCCTCAATCTCCGGCAAAAAGGCTTGAGGTAACGACAATCCCCACACCAGTCGGCTGAAAAGACAAAACACTTTCTTGCCATCTTGCTCTACGTATGAAGCAATTTCTTCTAGAGAACTCGGTGTGATCATAGTTTTTCCTCTTCGTAATGCAAGAGACCGTCCTCATAGACAAAGCGGTAATGGCGCTCATCTTCAAAAATGACACCACCTACTAAGCGCTCTTCACTAGACTCGTAGAGTTCCACATACAGGGTCGCAATCGTCCCCATGGCTTCCATTTGCTCCCGTACTTCTGCTACCAATTCTTCTTGGGGTACGGAGACGCTTTTGATCTTTGGCAATTTTATAAACACCGGCCGCAAGGCTCCTGCACTTGCTACAGCCAGACTAGACAAAATAATTTTTTTTAGCTTTCATAGTGCCTATTGTAACACAAAATAAGCAGAGGGACAACGGTCTAGGGCTAGATCTCTCCCTCCGATTTTAGAGACTGATTTCCATAATAACGCTACCATCCTTGTAGAAAAGTGTTAAAATAGCATCAGAAAGAAGGTAACCTATGACTGATTTATTTTCTAAAATCAAAGAAGTAACTGAAATCCCTGCTATCTCAGGGCATGAAGCTCCTGTACGGGATTATTTGCGCCAACAATTTACCCCTCATGTGGACGAAATCGTGACAGATGGTCTCGGTGGGATCTTTGGGGTCAAACACTCAACAGCAGCCTGATGCTCCTCGTATCTTAGTAGCTGCCCACATGGATGAAGTTGGCTTCATGGTGAGTGAAATCAAACCCGACGGAACTTTCCGTGTGGTGGAAATCGGCGGCTGGAACCCTCTGGTCGTCAGCAGCCAACGCTTCAAACTCTTTACACGTGACGGACGTGAATACCCTGCTATTTCAGGATCTGTTCCTCCACATTTGACTCGTGGAACAGGTGGACCAACCGTACCTGCCATTAGCGACATCGTCTTTGATGCAGGCTTTAGCTCTAAAGCCGAAGCTGAAAGCTATGGGGTCCGTCCTGGAGATACTTTTTGGTCCCAGATAGCTCTGCGATTCTCACTGCTAATGGTAAAAACGTCATCTCAAAAGCATGGGATAACCGCTACGGTGTCTTGATGGTCAGCGAATTGGCCAAGAGCCTTTCTGGACAAGCCTTAAACAACGAACTCTATGTAGGGGCCAACGTTCAAGAAGAAGTGGGACTTCGTGGAGCCCACACCTCAACCACTAAATTTGATCCTGAAATCTTCCTTGCTGTAGACTGTTCGCCAGCAGCTGATGTCTTTGGAGACCAAGGTGCGATTGGGGAAGGAACACTGCTTCGTTTCTATGATCCAGGTCACATCATGCTACCAAATATGAAGGATTTCTTGCTCACTACTGCTGAAGAAGCGGGCATCAAATTCCAATACTATTGCGCCAAAGGTGGTACCGATGCAGGTGCAGCGCACTTGAAGAACGGCGGAGTCCCATCAACCACTATTGGTGTCTGTGCACGTTACATCCACTCACCAAACCCTCTATGCCATGGATGATTTCTTGCAAGCGCAAGCCTTCTTACAAGCATTGGTTAAGAAATTGATCGCTCTACAGTTGATTTGATCAAACACTATTAAACAACATCGATCTGAAGCCCCGTAAGGGGCTTTCAGATCGAGGATAAAATCCACTTAAAAACTTTCCTTAGGTGAGTACGGACGTCTGCGAACTTCTCCGAAGTTCCAAGACTAATTATTGAGCCTGAGGTCTCAATAATTCCGAGTGCCTGAAACTGAGTCGTTTCAGGCACTTTTCTCACAGCGGAAAGTTTAAGTACACCCTGCAATGACCTTAATAGACTACCTCATTTTATTTGTTTAGCATCACTTAGGTCATTTTATGTAAAAAAATATGCCTGAACAATCAAATTTATGATGTCTAACCTCATCTTAGGAAAGTATCTTAGAATATTTTATCTTCCATCTGTTTTCTGATATAATATGAAAGAATGAAATGGTAGGGAACGGAACACTCATCCTTGGATTTGTGAGGCAGACCCTTCCCCTTATATACAGGAGTTTTACATGAAAAAACAAGCTTTTAGTTCTGAAAAGTATTTGAACTTGCAACGTGACCACATTATTGAGCGGATCAATCAATTCGATGGCAAGCTCTACCTTGAATTTGGTGGTAAGATGTTAGAAGACTTCCACGCCGCTCGTGTCCTCCCTGGATACGAACCAGACAATAAGATCAAGTTGCTCCAAGAATTGCGCGACCAGGTGGAAATTGTCATTGCCATCAACGCCAACAACATTGAGCACTCAAAAGCCCGTGGGGATCTAGGGATTTCTTATGACCAAGAAGTACTGCGTTTGATCGACAAATTCAATGAATTGGGGATCTTTTGTAGGCTCTGTCGTCATCACCCAATATGCTGGACAAGCTGCAGAGATGCCTTTCGCAAACAACTAGACAAGAGCGGGATCGCCTCTTATCTCCACTATCCGATCAAGGGCTATCCGACCGATATGGACCACATCATCTCTCCTGAAGGGATGGGGAAAATGACTACATCAAAACTAGCCGCAATTTGGTCGTTGTGACAGCTCCTGACCTGGTTCTGGTAAGCTGGCAACGTGTATGTCCAATATGTACCATGACCAATTAAATGGGATCAAATCAGGTTATGCCAAGTTTTGAAACCTTCCCAGTATGGAATCTTCCTTTGCACCACCCAGTTAACTTGGCTTATGAAGCAGCTGACTGCAGATCTAGACGATGTCAATATGATCGATCCCTTCCACCTCCAAACCTATGGAGAAACAACGGTCAACTACAACCGCGATATCGAAATCTTCCCTGTCTTGAAGCGCATGTTGGAACGCATCTTAGAACCTCCCCCTTACGCTTCTCCAACAGACATGGGCGTCAACATGGTTGGCTTTGCCATTGTGGACAATGACGCTGCGATTGAAGCTTCCCAACAAGAAATCATCCGTCGCTATTACCAAACCATCTTGGATGTCAAAGCTGAACGTGTCGGTGAAGGAGCCGTCAAGAAGATTGAGCTCTTGATGAATGATTTGGGCATTACCCAAATGATCGGAAAGTGACCGTGCTTGCCCGCCAAAAAGAAGAAGAAACAGGTGAGCCAGCCTTGGCCCTTGAATTGCCAAACGGCGAGATGGTAACCGGAAAAACCCTCTGATCTCTTTTGGTCCAACGGCAGCCCTCTTGATCAATGCGATCAAGAAATTGGCGCATATTGATAAAAGAAACCAAATTAATCGAGCCAGAATATGTCCAACCTATCCAAGGTCTGAAGATTAATCATTTGGGTAGCCGCAATCCTCGTCTTCACTCAGAACGAGATCCTCATTGCCCTTGCCATTACAGCCATGAGCAACGAAGATGCTAAGCTTGCTATGCAAGAATTAGGCAAGTTGAAAGGCAGTGTCAAAGCCCACTCAACCGTGATGCTGACAGACGAAGACAAGAACGTCCCTCAAGCAATGGTAAAGTCTTGCCAAAAAACGTCAATGGATCCTTCTCGGTAAAAACGTCAACGTCCATGGATCCTGTCTACCAATACGATCGCTTATATCGTAAATAAACTCAGACAAACAAAAACAATCCCTGCTCGAGGGATTGTTTTTTATGATGCAAAGAAGAGAAACTATTTGACGGCATCCCATAATTGGCGAATGGGCTTTCTTTGAACAGGGTCCACAAAATGAGGAGCAATTTCATTCAAAGATTCTAGGACAAAGGCACGTTCTGCCACATAAGGATGCGGCAAGATCAAGCTCGGACTGTAACAAATGGTGTCCTCCATATAGAGCAGATCTAGATCGATCACACGTGGCCCCCACTTAACCTCACGAACACGTCCCATTTCCTGCTCAATGGCCAGTAAGGTCCCCTAATAAATCCTCTGGGGTCATCCAGGTTTTCAACCTCTGCCACCTGATTCAAAAAGGTGTCCTGCTCCACTCCTCCCCAAGGTTCTGTTTCAATCCTTGTGGATGTCTGAAGAAGGCGAATGCCTCGATCCTTGAGTTTTCTCTAGCGCCGTCTCTAGTTGCAGTTGTTTATCTCCCATATTGGTGCCAAGCCCAATAAAGGCCCGTTTTTTTCTCCCGTTCGATTGTCACCGAACAAGTCTCTAATGGCAAGGGAACAGGAGCCCCAGGGCTTTTTCAACTCCAGACGAACTTTTTCTACAAAGGCATAGCTTTCGAAAATCTTTTGTACCAACTGAAATGCCACTGTTTCAATCAGATCGATCTTTTCTGCCTGCATCCACTCGGTCAACTGTTCCGCCAAGATCCCGTAATGGATCGAAGCTTCCAAATCACCTGTGCGGGCAAAGACGGGGTCATCTCATAATCTACCCATAGGTCTAGGACAAAACGTTGTCCTAATTCTTTTTTCTGCTGGAAAAACACCGTGATAGGCGTATACCTCTAAGTCCTTGATCCGTAATTGATCCACTCTGTTCACCTCTTATAGCCAGCCATTAGTGGCCCATGAGTTTATAGGCTTCATTTTTTAAGTCTTTTATCTGTCGCAAGCAGTCCACGCGCAGCAGTTGTTACTGTAGCGGTCCCAGGTTTACGGACACCACGCATGTTCATACACATATGCTCTGCTTCTACCCAGACAAGTGCTCCTTGTGCTCCAAGATATTCCATCAAGGCATCTGCGATTTCTACCGTCAAACGTTCCTGAATCTGTGGTTTTTTAGCGTAAACCTCGACCGTACGAGCCAGTTTTGAAAGCCCAGCCACACGGCCATTTGGAATGTAGGCAATGTGCACTTTTCCATAAAATGGTAAAAAAGTGATGCTCACACATGGAATGGAAGAAGATATCCTTCTCGACCACCATATTGTTATCAATGATTTCAAATGATTTAGATAGGTGCTCTTCTGCTGTCTGCCCCAGTCCTGCAAAGATTTCTTGGTACATCTTGGCAATGCGGGTCGGTGTTTCCTGAAGTCCCTCACGGTTTCTCATCTTCACCGACTGCCTCGATGATCATTTTCACTGCTTCTTCAATTTTCTTTGTATCCATATCATCTCCTAGTTGGATTTTTCTGTTTTTAATAAATAAGGTCGTACTTGGCTAAGGAAGTAGAGCGACCCCGTTACAATGAGGAGCTCATCGCCTTCAGCTTGCCAGTTTGTAGAAAACTCTTGCCAGTTGACTTCCTCAAGCTGATGGTTTTGTCCAGCAACTCTTATCTCTTCTTGAGAATAAGCTCTTGGGATCTTCAAAGGTCGTAAGGATCAAGCGACTATTTTCTAGTTCCTGCCACTGAATGAGCATCTCTTCTAAGGCTTTGGTCGGATGCAGGTAAAAAGAATGGTCTTTTTTTTGACTTGAGAAAAGTTCCCGAAGACTTGCGATTAAAGGCACAACGGCGTGGGGGTTATGGGCCCCATCTAGCAAGATCATGGGATTTTTCGAGACCACTTCCATCCGGCCAGGCCAGACGACTTGATGCAAGGTCTCATCCACTAGCTCTCTTGACAAGAGTTCACGCCCTTCTCTTTCAAAAAGTACATCACAGATACTGATCGCAAAGAGCTGCATTTCTGGCCTGGTGATGACCTAAGAGCGCTACTTGATAAGAGGCTTTTTCTCTTTTAGAACTGTGATAAGAAAAGGATTGGCCCGATAGACAAGAGGCCTCTAGCTCAACTTGGTAATCTCTGTCATAGGCTGTTATCGGTGCCTGCTTCTGAATCGCAATACCTTCTATGACTTGGCTGGCTTCTGCTTCTAATTTTCCTAGAACCAGAGGAATTCCTGGCTTAATGATACCAGCCTTTTTCACGGGCGATGGAAGCCAGATCTGGCCCAAGAAGGGCGACATGATCCAAGCCAATCGAAGTGATCGCCGTCAAAACAGGCTGGCAGACATTGGTACTGTCTAGTCGTCCCCCATACCGACTTCCATGATCACATTAATCCAGCTCTCGTGAGCAAAATAATCATAGGCGATGGCCGTCATCACACTTCAAATTCCGTCAAACCTTGAAAGATAGCCCTTGATTGTTCAGCTTGCAGGAGCTGCTGGTAACTATCCAGATAGGTTTGCAGGTCTTGATCTGAAATGGCTTCGCCATTAATGGTGATTTGGTCATTGTAATGGATCAGATAAGGAGAAGTAAAGACTCCAACGCGTAAACCTGCCTGCCTCAAGAGTTGGGACAAGGTAGCAATGGTAGAGCCTTTGCCATTGGTCCCCCGCAACATGAATGACCCGACAGTCTAGGTGAGGATTTCCTCTCAAAGCCAAGAGAGCTTCCATGCGCTCCAAGCCGAAATGTGGATCTTGGGAACGATAGGCTTCTAGCCAACGAAGATCAACTGATGTTCTTTTTGTCTTCATTTACTTGTATTGTTTTAAATTGGTATCTGCTGCCTCTTGGGCTTGGAAAATGGCTTGCCCCAGACTTGCTGCCATCTTGTGAAGGGGGAATATCATGCACCCGCACTACTTCGACTCCTTGACTGGCTGCAATACTCGTCAAATGGCTCGAAAGCCAGGTCCCGATTCAAAAACCAGTCTCCGTTGCAGGATCTGTCTCAAATCCAGCTTCCTCAATAATATTGACCACAAAACGTTTGCGGGAGACCCCTAGAAGATCGGATAGCCCTTTTGGTGAATCGTCTCTAGCTCTTGTAATAAGAGTAAGTTCTCACGCTTGGTCAAAACCAAAACCAATCCCAGGATCCAGCATGATACGATCCATCTGGACACCGGCTCGCTTTTTCGCTACCGCAAGCGAGCGATCAAAGAAGGTCCACATCAAGTCTTGAATCGGTTCTTGAGCCATCTGTTGAAGTTCTTGCTCTGAAAAGACTGGCTCAAAACCAAAACTTGGAAAGATAGTGGAACTTGGATGATGCGGTCTTGCCATCACTGGATTAAACATGAGAACTGCGCCCGCTTCATGCTCCGCGACGACAGCAGCCCATCTTAGGATCTCCAAGAAAACCAGTAATATCGTTGACAATATCAGCTCCAGCTTCGAGCGCTGCTGCGCCACTTGGGACTTCAGGTATCCACTGAGATCAAGACATCACTTTCTTTCCGAATGGCTTTAATCACTGGAACCACGCGGTCAATCTCTTCTTGGATCTCCACATAATGACTTCCTGGTCTGGTTGATTCTCCTCCGATATCGAGGATCTGAGCTCCTTCTTGAATCAGTTTTCTCGCCTCTTTGCAAAGGCTGCATCCACACTCGTATACTTACCGCCATCAGAAAATGAATCGGAGTGACATTTAAGATCCCACAAAGAAGGGTCCCTTGGCCACTCAGCCATTTATTATCAATCATTTTCGTTCTCCTTTGATTCCCTTCCTACAGCATGATTGCGAACAAAAGAGGCTAGAACAAGTGTTCTAAACCTCTGAGTCTACTCTCCATACGGATTTCTGATTTTTTCTGACCTTCTGTAGGATGGTTCTGCATCAAAACTCATTGGTACCTACCATTTTATCATAATTTATCATGGAAGAAAACTCTCGATACCGGCAATAAACAAAGGAGGAATACAGCTGGATAATAATAAGCCAGCGCATTCAAGGTCATGTGAAGGCAAATGCTATACTCAATCCGCTTATAGCGATAAGCCACCCAAGTTAAGATCAAGGACATGCCTCCGTAGGCTACCCATTCCCCCAAGGCGCTCGGTCCATGCAAATAAGTAAAAAAGAGAGCACCGGCTAAGTAACCGATCGGTTCTGCTCCTCGAAAGATCAAACGAGGGATGATGGCCCGACAGAGTAGCTCTTCTAGAATCGGAGCGACAAGGATCACGACCATGCCCATAGCAAGAAAAGGAGCATGAGATTGCAGCTCATTCAGAGCCGCTTGGTTTGCTGTTGTACCACCTGCCTCTTGTTTCAACAAGGGATAGGCGAGCAGGTTATTAGCCATCAATAAGAGAAGAAAAAAGAAAATTTCTCCCCAAAGCCGGCCAGGTAATGACCCGAACATCTAAGTTCTCCAGAGGGCTCATCTTGATGACCTTATAAAAAACAAAGAGCACCACCACTGTCACCAAGAGAGTGAGGATAGTGACCCACCTTGCATCCACTCCTTCTTGAAGGGAATAAACCATGGCGATGAGGGGAATTGTGAGAGAAAGAATAAGGGCACAAAAAGAAGGAGCCAGAGGGCATTCTTACATAATGGGTGCTTTCGAATAAAAGACTGTATGTTTTTCAATGGACAACCTCTTTCTTGTATAAAATAAGAAGACTGGGGCTTTCGCCTCCAGCCTTCTCACTTTATTTCAGTTTACTGATTTTTGAAACGTTCAACGTCACGCGCAATCACCAACTCTTCATCAGTTGGAATCACCAATACCTTCACACGGGAATCATCTGTAGAAATATCTCCGACAACTCCAAAGACGTTCTTTTCAGGGTCGACCTTGCAGCCAAACCAGCTGATTCCATTGATAATAGAAGAACGAACGTTTACTGCATTTTCACCGATTCCTGCTGTAAAGATGATGGCATCTGCACCATTCAAGACAGCTAAGTATTGACCGATGTATTTTTGCAAACGATCGATAAAGATATCGTAAGCCAATTTGGCTTTTTTCGTCTCCATTGTGCATCGCTGTATGGATATCCCGCATGTCGCTAGAAGATTCAGAAACACCCAGAAGACCTGATTCACGATTGAGGATGCGGCTAATATCTTCAGGCTTACTGAAATCCTCTGTATGTTCCATCAAGTAAGGAATAATCGCTGGATCAAGATCCCCTGTACGGGTTCCCATCATGACACCACCTAGAGGAGTGAAGCCCATTGAGGTATCCACAGAGATTCCTTGTCAACCGCTGTAACAGATACACCATTTCCAACGTGGCAGGTGATCAATTTCAATTCTTCTAATGGTTTTCCAAGAAGTTTAGCAGCTTCACCAGCTACATACTGATGACTGGTTCCATGAGCGCCATATTTACGAACCTTATTTTCTGTGTAATATTTAGTTGGAAGAGGGTAACGATAAGCTTTTTTCCGGCATGGTTGTATGGAAAGAAGTATCAAATACCACAACACTGGTAATATTTGGACAAATCTCTCTAAAGGCACGAATTCCAGCTGCATTTGCAGGATTATGAAGAGGTGCTAACAAAGACAATTCTTCTACTTTTCGAAGGACTTCGTCATCTACCAAGGCAGAATCCTTTGAAGTATTCTCCACCAGCAACGACGCGGTGGCCCACACCTGTAATCTCATCGTAGGATTTGATAATATCAAAGCGAATCAAATCATCCAACAAAATTTTTACAGCTTGTGTATGGTCCTGGATATCTAATACTTGTTTTCAGAGCGTCCATCAAATTTAACGGTTGAAATAGAATCCTTCAAACCGATCCGTTCAATCAACCCTTTTGCAAGAACAGTTTCCTCTGGCATTTGGTACAATTGCCATTTCAAACTAGAGCTTCCTGCATTAATAGAAATTGTTTTCGACATATATTCACCTCATTAAGCGTTTTCACTTCCTCTATTATATCAGATCTTTGATCAAATTTCACTATCCTTTAACCAGTTTTGGAAACTTTCCATGAAGTGAACCACCTGGTCTTGATCCTGGAGATCGGTAAAAGGATAGACAAAAGGCTGAACAGATTCTTCTTCTTGTTTTCGTAGGACGAAAATCGTCTTAGCATAGGCTGGATTTGAAAAAAAGAGATTCTGGCAAGGTCAGCATGGCAAGGAGTTGGGCCTTGTCTGTTAGCCAAGCTTTCAACAGATCACTCTGAGGGCTTGTCAAGAGGTTATTTGGAGCTAAAAAGATGGCAACTCCTTGAGGTTTCAGATATTTCAGAGCCTGTTCCATCATGAGGTGATGGGCATAGGTATGGCCTTCGGAGCTCGCCACCTGATAGCGCTGTGCAATCGCATCATCTGGATAATAGCCAATCGGTAAGTCGCTAACGATCAAGTCACTTTCTTTCAACACTTGTGGGACGCACCGCGTCGCCTTGTGCAAAGACAACGCTAGACTCCATCACATCTGCGATACTAGCAGATAGGTCAATCAAGAGATCATCTACTTCCAATCCTAAGTAATCAATCGTGAGACGGCTATTGTTGACAATAGTCTCAGCGAGATTTCCGGTTCCACTTCCCACTTCTAAGACATCCAGTTGGTCGCTTTTAGCCAACTGATCGATCAAAAATGTAATGATAAAACCAATCGCATCTGGTGTGAACTGGTGATTCGCTTGTAAAGGTTCTGTCTGAGCAGCGACTTTCATAAAAAGGAATTGGTAGGCTCTGCGCCATTCTTCCTTACTTAAATCTAGTTCTTTTAATTTTTTGCTATTGTTTTTAACAATGTCTAGATCCGTCTTGCCATCCAAATACATGGCATTCTGTTCAATCAAGGCGTCATAAAAGTTGGTCGACAATTCATTTTGAATACTTTGGGTGTTTTCTAATAGATAGGTATAAGCTTGTTCAATTTTTTTCGAAATTCATGATTTCCTCCGCACCCTATCATACCAAAAATTAGTCTTTTTCGCTATTTTCTGATGGTTCCTTGATCTCGTTTGGCGTCTCTTCAGAAGGCGTTTCGCTCCTGCCTTCGCCTTATCTTTCCGTGTCTTTCTTTTCTTTTTTGGCTCTTCTTGCTTTCCTTTTCTTCTCTCACAGGAAGGACAAACTCATAGCTTTTCGCCATCCATCTCAGCTTGGGCATGAAGAAAACCAGTATCCTTCTCTTTAGCTGAACTGTTCCAGACTTTAAAATGAATCTCTGATGTCTTCTCATCACTCTTTCTCTTTTCAAGAGCCAATTGCACCAAAGCATAGGCCCGAAGGCGATCTTGACTCGTCTTTAAGATTCGTCTTTCCGCAACCTGACGGTGCAGGTAAAACTGAAGCAAGAGACTAAAAAATCGCTGCCATCAAAAGGGCGTAGAGCAAGACACCAGCCTTAACTTTTTTCATTTTGCATCGCTGGTACCACATGATAGACATACTCCCTTTCTAGACCTTCTTCAAAATTCAACCGCAGATGAAGCAAATCTCCCTCCTGCCAAATCTGACTAGAGTGAACACCTGAAATCATAGGCTGATAGCCCCTGCCCTTTGCATCTGTTTTTCGAATATCATCTCCTTTAGACTGGCCAATCGCAATTGGTTTTTGATCCTGAACCAAGTAGATATGATTGTCCGCCACTTTTTCAAAATGACTCCGATCCAATTCCACCTGCAATTGTTGCTGAAAAAGTATCCATTCTTCCTGCTTTTGATGCGCCTGGTAGTCCAATTCAGCATGCAGAAGCTTGGTCAAGCCTTTGAAAGACCAACACTCCCCCACTGAAGCACTAAAGAGAGCGACCAAGGCTTCGAGAAGGGTAAAGGCCTTGACCTTTTTCTTTATTCCACATGCAGCTACCACCTTTCCTTGATGATAGACCGTGAGTTGATCGGCATCTTTTTTCGACTTGAACTTGAATACCATTGGCCTCCAGATGATTTTGCCCTGTCTGAAGTGCCATTTGAGCGACAGATAAGACTTCTACCTCTTTAAAATCCGCTAGTCGCTCCTTGCGCGAACGGCGGATCTCCCCTAACAATAAGGTCGTAATCATGGCAAATAAACCCAAGGCTACCAAAGATTCTATGAGAATACTAGCGGGAACGGATGCTTTTTTTAATTTTCCCATTTCCAAGCGACAGTTGATAGGTCACCACTCCTCTCTGTGTCTGAAAGTGAACATTGGCCAGGGATGAATTGCCACCTGCACGGTCTAAACGAATAGTTTTAGGATCTTGCAAAATAACAGAATCAGAATCTCCACCGTCTGATAAGGCGTTTGAATCTTCCTTGCAGTCACTTCAACATCCAATTCCGTTTGCCTTGCCAGTGCTATCTTCTGGCTTTCTTGATAGAGGTGTTCAAACTCTGCAAAAATACTTTTTCTTCCACCTGCTGAAAGCTCGTCCTGATCGATCCCGATAAGCCCAGATAGATAAAACTGACGATCATCAAGGTCAAAAGGGTCTCCACCAAGGTGAAGGCCTTTAATCTGCAACCGCACGAGTTTCTCCACTATTTTTTTTTCGCATAATAGGCACGGTAGGACTCTGCTTGTTTGTTGGTAATATTTCCATCAGCAATTAGCTTTGATAGAGTGGCTTTGGTCATTGGTATGATTGAGCTCGTACAATTCAGCCTGGACTTTCGACCACCTTCACAACCACTGCATTTCTGTCTCTTTCACGGAGTCTTTTTTGCTTGGTCAAATTCGGCACAAAGAGCAATAAGAGCACACTGATGATCAATAAGACCACCAACATTTCAATAAGTGTAAAGGCCTTTACCTTATATGTTTTAATGTTTTTCATAAATGAACCTCCATATTTTGATAAATCGGCGGCTTAACATGGTCGCATAAGTAACACAATCACAAAGAGCCACAAAGACAAACACCAAGGGTTGTATTACATTCATGGCCTTGTGAACCCGACGAAAGAAATCTTCCCATGTTTTTTCAGCGTAGATCTCTAGCTCACTTCCGAGCTTTGATTTGACTTCACCATATTCAATCATAAGGGGCAATTCTTTTTTAAAAAGGATACCCCCCTGACCGTCTCTGAAAAGGACTGCCACGGTCTAAAAAGAAAGAGCTAAGTCCCTTCCACTTCTTGAAAAGCTGGGATTTTTGCTCCTGCATCATGGAAAAATCTGAGATAACTCCAACTCCTTTGCCCAATCAGATTGCCCCATTCTCTTTTAAGCATAATAAGCTGTCAAAATAAGTTGAATCATGCCTTTCCCGAAAGGCAGATGAGACAAGGTTCTAAAACGTTGATCTTGCCTGACTTTCGATAATAGAGAAAGCCGAGTAAGAAGAAGGTCACCAGTCCCGCTCCTAAGGCCAAAAGAGTTGGGGGAAGAACTGATCAATTGCGTCCCAATATTTTTGAGCATCCATTTGGGGGAGCAAATAATTGCGCAATCCTAGCATAATCAGAACCAAAAATCCAAGCAAGATGAGAGGATAAGTGCTGACCTCAATCAGCTTTTCTTGACCTTGCGCATGTTTTCTAAGTAAGCACTGATTTTTCCAAGCTCAATGCAAGATTGCCATGGAGCTCAGCGAGAGACAGCGTCGTGACCGCATCTGAAAAACCGATCCCCGCCATCATCTCTGAAAACTCTTCCCCGAGAGAGATCTTCTCGCATCTGAGAGACCAAACGACTCTCTCCACTAGGTGGGAGCGATCCAGAAAATCGACGATCTCAGACAGATGAAAACCACTCGAATAAAGATTCAAAAACAATTCAATGATTTGCTTTTGTTTAGCTGTAGATAATTTTTTCGGCTTGTGCCTGAGCCAGCTGGATATATCCCGATTGAGCCAAGAGATCCATTTGTTGGTTCCAGCGGCTGGCTGAGTGCTCTTGGTAGTTTTCCGTCGCAAAATCGACCACACCTCCTCCTGCAATTAATCGTTGGTAGCAAATACCTTAAAAAACAATCTTGAGTTCTTCCTCACTGACTCCAAGCTCAAAAGGCGCTCATAAACACCTCGAACGCTCTTGGCGCATGAATCGTGTAGAGAAGACGGTGACCCCTGTCAAACTAGCTCGTACGACTGCACGAGCTGTTTCCTTTATCTCGAATTTCCCAATGATGAGAAGGTCCGGCCGATGACGTAAGGGAGAGTTTGATCAGGTTGTCATAGGTCATGCCGATCTGGTCATTCAGCTGGAGCTGAAGCATATTCTCTTGCTTGATCTCGACAGGATCTTCAATGGACATGACTTGCTGATCTGCAAAGCGCTCTTGCGCCAAAGCATGCATGAGAGTGGTCTTTCCCGAACCAACGGGACCCGCAAAGAGATAAAGCCCACGACCAGCCAATTTCTTCTTCAAGTCTGGCAATTGATCAAACCAAAACCGCAATTCGCGTTCCTCATCATGCAAAAGCCGAATGACCAAACTTTCATAGCCACGATAATCCCCCACCGTCGACAAGCGAATCGAAACCACCCATCCTCCAAAGGGTAATCACACGATCCTAGCTGGTCGCGCCCTTTTTCTCCCACATTCATCCCTGCTACAAATTTATAATGGCTGATAATAGCCGTCATCTCCTCAAAAGGAAAGGATTGCACAAAACGCCTCTCATCTCCGACCCTCATAAAAACCTGATACTCCTCCTTCCGAGGAACGAAGTAGAGATCCTTGAGCTTCTTCCTTCTTCCCCATACGGATCAATTTTTTGCAATTTCTTGAACCATAGCTCCTCCTCTCACTTATACTATTCGAAAAAGAAAACAAAAGAAGACTTTCTAGATCGCTCTAAAAAAATCTTCTGATTTTTTCTTATGACAGGGATTTTGTACTCTTATTCGGGTCGAGAGTAAATTGACAAGAACGGTGTTTCCGACTCCCTTTTTCTTTTTTCGTAACCTGGACGGAGCTTGCTTTTTGGAATTTTTGTGTTCATCTTCCAAAAGAACGAGCGAGTGGAATAACTGCACATCTTCACTGCAATCCTCACACCACTCTTTGCTCTTTTGGAATCCCAAAAACTGTCATGAGATCACTTCTACTCTTATAACTTGGAAAGTGCGCATTTAAATCTAACCACTTCTGCTTGTAGTATTTTAAAGCCTGATAATAGTCTTCAAATTTCCGACTACTGACGACATCTTCTTCCCATCCATCCAAAAACCACCAGGGCTCACAGTCCCCAAACATTTCAATCACTCGATACATAAACTCTTCCATCCTTTGTATCCTCTATTATATAGAAAATCCTTTGAGAATAAAAAGCTTTCTGCTCACAGAGTGAATTTTCAAGTAATTTTCATAAACTTCCCATTTCTTTTTTTTTTTGAAAATAGACGGTCAGATTCAGTTTGGGACTTTTTTTTGAAAATAAATTAAAGAGCCCCTACAAAATAGAAGTGCTATCTTGTGAGACTCTTTTTTCTAACTTCAAATGATTAGAACAGTTCAAGTGCGATCATGGTTGTCATTGTTGCATCATAATAGTTATTAAGAGGAAGATCCTGTGTAAAAATATATTTATTCTGTTGAACCAATTTTAAATAACTCTTTTCTCTTTCAGACGCAAAAATTATTGGTGCAAGGAAACTTGCACCTGATGATTATTCAATGCCTTCCCTTTCAAATCATATCCAGCATATAAGTTTCTCTGATCATTAAAGAAACCTAACATTTTTTACCATTTTTTTGACTGACTGGATCCTTACTTTGAACGAGATTATATGGAAGACGGCAAGCGTTATAAGAATAAGACCCATCATACTTAGATTCAATCGTGTTCGGATCGGCCACACGAGTTCCCTGTTCCCTCTACCCAAATGAAATCAGGTAATAAACCTGTATTCGATTGCGAACTAATCGTATCTAGTTGCTTCAACATCTTTTCTTTAATATCTAACCACTTGGGATCTTGCGTAATCTTCATAAAGACCTGGAATTGTGCTGGCAGTGTATCAGAAGTCCGCATCAAATGATAAAAATCCGAATCCCATTAGCCCAATTTCCAACTGTTAGACCACCTGTTTCTTCATTGTAATTATATTTTAAGATATCTCCTAAAATAGCTTTAGCTTGAGCTTGGTATTTTTAGCTTGCTTTGGCCATTGATGGGACGCTTCTAGCAAAGAATAAGCAATATAAAGATCCCCATCTGTTGCATTATGATCCTCAGCTGAAACCTTTCCATCTGAGATCGTTTGTTTCCAAGACATCAACTGGGTGTCCCCCTAAGCGGTGTTTCAGATAATATTGATAGAGACGGTCAAAGTCTTCTTGGGTGGGCCTGACCTTTTTTGCAGCCTCTACTGTAATCAACATCCCGTAACTTTGCGCCTCAGATAAGACGACTATCTGATTTGAATCATTGGTAGTACGAATATAAGATTCCTTCCCCTTTGAAACAACAAACTGTTGATTCCACTGGCGATAGATTCGATTTCGCATCTCTATCTTGCTTCTAGTTCTCGCAAAAAATAAGGTCATACAGAAAATGCAAAGAATAATCACAAACCATAAATATCTAAACTTTTTCATTTCATAAGATCTCCTACCCCGCGAATCGTTTTGTTTTAACCCATTTTGTTCCCTCACGATGCAACAGTTTATCCATCACAATAGAAGAAACAGCATCAACAGATACAATAATAAACAGTTGTGAATAGGTGAAATACGCGGCCAGGGCTAACAAATTTGTTTGATCGTTGCCTGACCAAACTGCGATGCTAGTGCAACATTGATCTGAAGAAGATAAATTCCAATCATCAAAATCAATTAAACAACATTAATTGAGCAATATAAATATTATCAGAATCAAAGGCAAATGGTATTTGAACTCCTGGACGACTGAATGGATACAGATAGCTAAAATGTTTGCGAAAAATCAAATCTGATAAAATGATCGCTGCATTAAACCAGAAAAAGATGCAGGAGTAATTAATAACTTCCAACTTCACACGCCAATTTCCTTTTCCAAATAGATGTTTAAAGTTGGAAAGAACTACCTCATAATTTCCTTTTGCCCAACGCTTACGTTGCATATAATAACTCTTCAGAGTTTCTGGTTCCTGTTGAAAAGCTTCTGAATTATAGGCAAGGGCAATCAACTTACCACTTTGCATGATTTTAAAGGAGATATCCGTATCTTCTGTCAGGGCACCATTTTTCCAGCCTCCAATACTCTTTACAAATTCGGTTTGGATAATAAAGTTTGTCCCCTGGAATACGTCCAATCTTAAAGAGATGCCACATACCGACATGGTGAACCCGTTGGGTGACGACAATTTCTTGATTGATACAATGTGTTAAAAATTTTGCCCTGCATTTCGCGTCTTATTTCGACCAAAGGAGGCCACATGACGTTCCCGGATCTTTAAGTACTTCCTTCACTAAAAATAAAAGCGCATTCTTTTCAGGCATGGCATCCGCATCATAAACACAGATATAATCACCTTTAGCTATCTTCAAAGCATCATTTAAGACACCAGCTTTTCCACCTGTTCCGCTTCGATTAATAATTGTTAAATCGCGTCCTGCGTACTCTGGCAATGCTTGGACTGAAAGACACTCTTCATAGGTCCTATCCGAACAATTATCTGCAAACAGCAATAATTCGACACGATCATGTGGATAGTTCATGTCAAGAATCGCTTTGGCTGTTTGAGCAATGACCACATCCTCGTTATGAGCTGGTACAACAATGGTCACTTTAGGGTAATACGGAAGGGGATCCGTATTGACACGAAAATCACTATGTTTGAACCAAAAATGAACGGCTGAGAAGAGAATCACCAGTCCCTCAGGCTAAAGATAACCAAATCGAAACCAGGCAATAATCATCACAATTTGACTAATCATGGTGCACCTGCCTTAAAATTTTATTATTCACAGAATGGTAAATCATCATATAATCCACAAATAATACAATGAAGCATAAAACAAAAAATACACTGATACCTACGGCCATGTTAAAAAAATAAATTGTTAATGTCATATTTTCCTCCTAATATTCAACAATGATATCTGTCTCTAGTTGACGTTTTAAATGACTAATCAAATCTTTATAATCACCATACTTGGTTTTATTTGTTTGATCCACTACAACAAATCCTGATTGAAATTGAACCGATTGCTCCCATCTTCTCCACAAAAAAAAAAGGTTTTCCAATTGATTTTTATCACGGAGTCATATTCATTTTTCAAATCCTCTGGCTATCAGAAGATAAACATAAATAATTACCATCCGATACATAATATAAAAACTTTCATCATGTTTGACATATTGGGATAAAAGATCGTGGATTTGGTTCAACATTTGGCCATATTCTCCAGGCTGTAATTGGAAAAATAATTCCTCATGAGACCAGTGAATTAATAAGGCTTGGATCTTTGTATTATTTCGATCCTCAAAGTTCAACGCGATTACAATAATCTACAT
>VOFI01003249.1_pt1 | contig 20753 bp, 40 predicted proteins | sample 5384131 | NCBI WGS metagenome assembly VOFI01 (sample SAMN12384728, study PRJNA508395) | human gut metagenome | isolation source: healthy gut H | host: Homo sapiens | reverse complement strand
ATGTGTTGAACTGTTCCAAAAAATCATCAGGGTTGTCGGGAACATTGGAATCAGCGTGTTTTGCCATGATATATGCGATATTTTCAAAGACTTCAAGACTTTCAATGCCGATTTCGCTTTTGTTTTCATCGCCCTCAGTGACTTCAGTTTTCAGTGATGCAAAGTCCTTTATAAATATCACGTCTGAATTTCAGACGATACAAACGTGGCACAGCAGCACTTGCCTTGAAAGGTACTTCAAATCTCATCAATTGTAATGTTTTTCTGAATAGCCATAGCAATACCTCCTTAAGATGACTTCGCAGAAGATTTAACTGTCGTATCAGGATTATACGGCATCTTGAACCAGTTGTTATATACCGTATCTGTAGTACTTTCGGTTGTCTTGGACTTCACAAGACCTGTCGGCAAAGGGAGTAGCTTTCAGCGACAGCTTTTTCGGTCTTGACTTCTGTGCTTTCCTCAGTGGTTGCAGATTCTGTTGCAGGTCGAGAAGCGGAACAGCAATACATCACGTGTCGGATATGGTGCTTGTCACCCAGAAATTCAAACATCAATGCAAACTGTGCAAGTTCTGTATCATTCTTTTCCACCAGAACACCATTATTATCAAGGATTTCTCCTAAGATTTCAGTTGCAAATTTGTTGTGATAAGGGCGATTTCAAGGTCACCTGTATATCCTGCGTTATTGTTGATGACATAATAAACGCCGTTATCCGCAAAAAAGTTCTCTGCCTCGCCGTTTGCATCAATAGAGAGCGATACAGCACCGGGGAGATGTTTTGACGGACCATATGCAGGAACGGTCTTGTTGCCGTCAGGATCTTCGCCCCACTCATTGATTTTTGCCCAGTAGACGTTCTGCAAACCGAATTTAACCTTGTTTTTCTTGTTCGCCATTGGTTATACCTCCGTTTCGTAAAGCACTTCATAGAGCTTTCCGACTCTATCCATACTTCTGATTTTGTGTAATAGATTTTATGACGTTTCAGAACCTGTTCTATCTGTTTTTCAAGTTCAGGATTCTTAATATCTGTATAAAGTTCAATATCCAGTTTCTTAAAACTGAAATACATTTGATTATCCGCTGAAAATGTATTTTCTCGGGAGATAAAACAACAGAAAAGGCGGTGCAGGGCTTTCGCCCTCGGCAAATGATGATAGGCGAAAGGCAATCCCATTTCCTCCATCATTTCAGCGATCTGTTCGTAGGTCATGACAACGCCCCCCTCGATTAAATGCTCCAGCAACTGTACACCGTTTTCTTCCGCAGGAGCAATGTGCGGTTTGCCGGATACCCGACCTCCGCCACGCTTGGCATGGCCTTTCTCCAATAAATGTGCCAGTTGATAACGATTCTTACTGTGGACAAAATGTTATTCCTGAAAAGAATACGGAAATTGGTGCTGTTGATGTTCAGCGATGGTGACTCTGTCGAACCAGAAACTCCAGTTTTTGCACCTCTTTGGTTATCCCCTGCATCCGTGGTTTCCGTTGCCGTCTTTACAGTTACCTTTGCCCATAGGGAGAATGTTTCTTCCCATTTTGTAGTATGGTTGCCGATCTCATCAATAACCGTTCGATGTTCAAGTATTGTGATTCTCTGATTCAGGTTTCCAATTTCCATTACATCACACCTCTCGCTGTGCAAACAAAAATTGAACGAAGATTTAAGGTCAGCTTTTTGTAATCAGGATTACTTCTGTTTTCATAAAGATACCCAAGTGCCGAAAAGCATCGCTGTCCGCACGATATCCCTCATTTTTGTAAAATTTTCATCATCTAACCTACCAACGTCCATTACCAGATTTTTGTTGTAGAAAGCAGATTCTGAATCAGACTATCGTCCTCCTCATAATCCACTCGCAGATAGTTTTTTTGCCTCTTTCAGCGTGATCATAACATCACGCTTTCTTGATGGTGAGTGTCTTGATTGCTTCCGGAAGAATCAGCTTGCCGTCTACACGCTGGGAGGCCAAAAGGAAACCGACCTGTCCGTTCATGGCAAAGAGTTCATTCAAACGCTTCAGGCTTCTGCCCTGACGGTCGGCGATCCAATAATAGGAGAGGTCACCAAATGCGATCGGCTTTGCACCTGCCGCAGAAACCGGAGCATACAGAAGTAACATACGGACGATTGAGAATGGTATCAGGAAGTCTGCGCTGCTGACGGCGGGCTGCCAAATATAGTTTCCTGTGTTGTCCTTCAATTTGCGGAGTGCCTTTTTACTGTCTGTTCATTGGCGACTTGGACAGAGTAGAAAAAGTTCAATCATATCGTCAAAAGAAATGTTTGCGGTAGAGGTCGTTGCACCATTTTCTCTGCACCGCCGACAGCAGCGCAAAAATACCGGTCGGCTTACCCTTACCGTCACCAACCAGGAATGCCTTCCTCCTTAGAACCGATTCTTCTGCAAATTCTTTTGCAATATAGGACGGCAGATCAAAACGCTTGTCATTGAGAAGTTCTTCCTGAGATCTTGATGGCTGTACCTACCTTTGTGGGGCAGAAAAGTGCGGATCTGACCAAAGGCATCATCGGAGAGAATATGCCTTTTTCTTCCATCCACGATGCCTCGCCTTTTCTGTGTGATTACAGGAATCTTTCTGTCACCACTGGATGTCTGGATCTTGCAGCAAGAGATTCCGAATACATTTTCTTCTTCCAGTGCAGAAATAAGCTTCTTTTCGTACTCGTCTGGAACAAGATAGCCGCCCTCTGTATCTGTGCCAACCTGTAAATCGTTGCGTTTCTGTTTCTGACGCTGTTCCAGGCCTGTTTATAGGCATCGCTTGTGCAGATCTTTCTGAAGCCTGATGGTGCTGCAGGCTTACCAAGAACAGGGTCAGAGATTGCCTTGTTCAGCCCCCTCAATTTCAGCCTGTCGTTCCAGACGCTGAATTTCCTACCAAGATCAACAATGGTCTTTTCCATTGCATCATAAGCAGCGGAATCCTCTTCAGAAAGGGACACCGCTTTCAGTACGCTTTAATCCAGAAAATTTTGCTTCGTCCCAAGCCTTGTTTTCTTTTTCTCTCTCAGTTCCTGAATTGTCATTGCCATAATAAAAAATCCTCCTTAGTATTTCAAAAGTGCCAGTCTTTTTTTTCAAGCTGATTGATCGGTACACTGTTTGAAGCTGCTGCGGATATTTTGCGCAGCAAAGATACATTGGTCGCTGATGTGGAATATAGCATAGATTCCGGTGCTTTTTCGGTTTCTGCTTTTCATCAGGTTCTTTTGGCGGATCTTCTTTGGTTCATCTTTGTCAGATTCTTTTTCCTCTGTTTCTTTTTTGGAAAATAGAATTCCGTCTACAAAACCAAGCTGTTTTGCCTTTTTTCGCATTGATCCATGTTTCCTCGTCCATCATTTTGCAATTTTTACTTCTGCTGAGATGTGTTTTCTCCTCATAGGCGTTGATGATGCCTTCCTTGATCTCGTCCAGCAAGGCAATGGCTTTTTCCATATCTGCCTTATTTCCGGCAGCACAAGTCATAGGGTTATGAATCATCAGATAGCCGGTGGGACTGATCCATGTTTCATCACCTGCCATTGCTACCACGGAAGCAGCAGAGGCAGCAATGCCGTCAATTTTACGGTAACTTTGCTTTTATGATTTTTCAGCATGTGTATAGATCTGACTTGATGAGATGCAATCCCACCGGGGCTGTTGATCCAGACAGTCAGATCGCCGCCATGACCTTTGCCAGTTCATCACGGAACAAGGCAGGTGTGATCTCATCATCCAGCCAGCTTTCTGTGGAAATGGGACCTTCAAAGTATAATTCGGTTTCTTCTGTCTCTTCATTTTTGATAAAGTTCCAGAATTTATCCATTTTCTGATTCCTCCTTTTATCTGCATACGCAATTCCCGCATCACAAGGCGGCTCATCGAACCGTTCACCATGTAAGTAAAACCACCTTTTTCTTCGGGAATTAAATTCATATCTTCAAGTTCTCTCACGTCATTCGGACATAAGAAACCATTTTGAATACCAATGCTGTATCCCTGCATTCTGCTTGCATAATCGCCACGAAGTAATCCAAGTCCACATTAAATTTGATGAAATACCTGCCTTTCTCTGAATCTGAAAGCAAAGCCTTCTGCAAGACTGTTCCCAGCGAACGATCCATGGGTCAAGGCTGTATTTCACGAAATCAGTGACAGATGTTCACATTATTCTTGCAATTTCTTCGATCTGAAATTTACGGGTTTCCAGAAACTGAGCCTCATTATTCGGAATTGAGATCGGTGTAAACTTTACGCCTTCTTCAGAACAACGACTTTATGTGCATTTCTTCCGCCATAGGCTCTGTGCCATGCATCTCTTAGTTTATCGATTTTGATTACCCAGGATGTTCTAACACACCGCTTGGATTTGCGTTGTTTCCGAAAAACGATGCCCCATAATCTTCACAGGCGATAGAAATGCTGATCGCATTTTTTGCAAGAGCAATCGGTGAATATCCCACCAGACCATCATATCTAAGTCCGGGAATATGGAGGACCAGACGATTTCTCTGGTCACGGTCTACTCTGACCTTATCCGGCATCAGCGGATACAGTCCCATAACATCCCCTCTGCCATTTCGGATAATCTGTGCATAGGCATTGCCGTAAATCAGCAGATGGGGACGTGGTTCTCGAAGCAAATGTCATTTCAGTTTGGCTGATCTTGAATAGTCCTCTTTTCCTTTATCATTGCATATGAAGCGGTAATTGTGCATACTCCTTTCCGCATATGCTTGTTCTGTCGGTGACACGTTTACCGCTGTTTTTGCTCGTCCGAAAAAAATATGTGTAGGACGGCGAATCATAGCTGTTGGTCGGCTTATCTCTGGACTTGAATAGTCCTGTGATACGCATATATCATATTTTTCTATTTTGCAAATGAAAGGTGTTTTTTTTTATTTTGCAAATAATGTTTTTGACGCATACTCAAAACGCTGTTATTTAAATAGTCATATTTTCCGTGTTAGTAACTATTGTTGTCAAGACAAAGTGGCATTTTCCGATCAAATAATTCTCGACGGAGGAATCTCACTTAATCAATATTTTGTTCATCAAATTTGCCTAAAACAAAACGATTGAATTGTCTCATTTTGATAAGCAAATCAAATAAAACATTCCATGGTTTATGAATAATGGAAGTTCACGGAGTTATGCTTGATGGTGGTCCAGCGAATTGCACGGTCAAGAGCCATAATCATGGCAACCGCACCGTCAATCTTCTCTGTGGATTTTTCTTTGTCCGGCTTAATGTTTCCGGCAGGGTCACGGCGAATGAAGATGTTGTCCATCATCCACCTCAAAACAGGATGTCCATTGTGGGCAAGCGTCTGTTCCAAGGTCAGTTTCATCAATTCCTTTAGTCGGCGGGCTCATATCTTTGTAGCCCTGCCCGAACTGCACCATCGTAAAACCAAGCCCCTCCAGATTTTGCGACATCTGCACCGCACCCCAGCGGTCAAATGCTATCTCTTTGATATGAAATTTCTGTCCCAGTTCATCGATGAAGTTTTCGATAAAACCGTAGTGAACCACATTTCCTTCAGTTGTTTTCAGATAGCCTTGCCGTTTCCACATCATCATGGAACATGGTCACGTCTTACTCTGAGGGGCAGTGTTTCTTCCGGCAGCCAGAAGTAAGGAAGAACATAATAATGCTCATCTTCATCTGTTGGCGGAAAGACAAGCACAAAAGCTGTAATATCCGTAGTGGAAGATAGGTCAAGCCCACCATAGCAAACACGCCCCGTAAGCAACTCTTCATCAAAAAAGCCACCTTGCATTTGTCCCACTTCTCCATTGGCATCCAGCGGACAGCCTGCTTTACCCATTGATTCAAACGCAGTTGCCGAAACGCATTTTCTTCTCGCCCGGTGTTTCCTTTGCAGAATTACACGCAGCCACCACCTTATCCATGCCGATGGTCTTATCCAGACTTGGATTTGCTTTTTTCCAGACCTTCGGGTCAGTCCAATCTTCTGATTCATCTGCACCATAAATGATTGGATAGAAAGTTGGATCATGCTTTCTGCCTTCCAGAATGTCCTTTGCTTTTTTGGTGAACTTCATAGCAGATGCTGTTGGTGTCCGTTCCGTTGAAAAAACCATGCTTGAATATGCCTCTGCCGAAAGCACCTGATAGAAGCTGTTGGTCGGAATATACACGATACGCCGCTTTTGTGAGGTCAGATCTTCACTCGTTTGGAAAGGGCAGGGCATTCGCACCATATCCAGCTGCCAAATACAATGGCAGCCTGTTGGCGGTCGGCAGCACAGCCGTAAACTTCGGCATCGTTCTTCGCCATCACCGCAGGTAAAAGCAACAGGGCAACGGCAAGTTCTGATTTGCCGTTCTTCTTGGGAATCTTTCGATGTAAGCCGTGTTAAACTGACGATAGCCATTCGGTTTCAGGATTCCGAACAGGTCACGGATTATCTGTTCCTGCCAGTCCAGCAGTTCAAATTTCTTTCCGCCCATGTGCCTTTGGTATGGCTAAGGCATTCGATAAAGGAAACAGCATAAATATATGGCTCAGATTTTGTCGATACTATATTTCACAGCCCCAGCCCCCTTGAATCAGGGGCTGTTTGGAAAGAGTGAGGAAGGTTTATCTTCCCGTCATACTTTCCCATTCAAATTCGCAGGCGTTTTCGTACTCCTCATCGAAAAGGGCATCGTCATCGATTTCCTTTTCCGTAAAGTCGATGCTGTCGATTTCCTCAAAGGTCGTTCCGTTTTCCTCGGCATCTGCCTTTGCAAGGCTTTCTGCGTTTTCCTCAACCCATGCAGTGAACTCCTCGTTGTCCATCCTGTCCTCGTTTTCAATCTCCAGTTCGTATTCGTAGTCCGCATCGAACCAGATGATGACCGCCTTTGTGATTTCGGTTCTTTTTGTTCCAGTCCGTTCTGTTTGCCATTGTTTTTGCCTGGGTATCAGATTTCAGCTTTGATTCATCATCGCAGACAATTGCGACCTCATCTTCAAAAGGGTATATCGCCTGCAAATATCCGCCGACTGTTTTCTGCATGGATTCCAGACTTCGTCATTGGTTTCTCTTGGGTGTTTCAATGATCAATATTTTCATGGATTCCTTTCTGAGCCATCGGCAGGGCAGTTGGTTCTGCCCCTTGGCTCTGTTGTTTTTGGATTCAGGCGGATGCGGATCGCGGAATTTCTTCAGGAGTTCCCATGCACAATCGTGCTTTGCTTTGCAAAGGCTGTCGAAGTGGCAGCCAAGTTCTTCAAGTTGGTGGAGGTTTCTCAAAAGTGCTGTGCTTGCATGGAACAATCAGCACAAATCAGCGTTTTCATTATCCACTCTTGAAAGTGCGGGAACTTCAGTATAAACATCACCCCCATTTCGGGCAGATTCTTTCTTCCATTTCAGTTTTCAATCGTTTGTAACCTCCTTCAAACTTTTTTCATATGCCTCATCAAGGTACTTGAAATCAAATCCGAAAATGGTGTATCCGAATTTGCAGGTGCTGACATATGCAGAAGTTGAATTCCAAGACTGCGTTCCTCGTGCATGATATACACAAATGTATCAATCATTTTTCCAGCTTCGGGAAAGTCTGATTTTCATATTTTTTCTTGTAGTAGAAACTTGATTAGCCTTCGTAAATATCAAGGGAAACCTGTCTTGCTGCCTTTGCCAAAGTTCATAATCCCTGATAACCGCCGTTCCAACGATTTTTGCTGTTGGGCATCTGTACTTCATCGACGGACGTTGAGGTTTGAGCCATAAGGTAATATCTTTTCATTACAAATCTTCCTTTTCGTGAATTCCGCTTTGCGGTAGTCACATATTAACTCTTTTTCAGGTGAATGCAACCCGCTAAATCACAAAATATCTGTGCCTTTTCCTGTGTGGTATTTGTTCAGACATACTTGCAAAATCAGCTGTGCGGGGCTTGTGTGGGCTTCTTTTCTTGAGGTTGGGAAATCTCTCTACAAAAGCAACGTGGTGGCGATGTTGTCAATTGTTGTCCCTTGAGGGCGAGCCTTCTTCTGTCCCGCATCTGAAAAAGCTGCATTCCGTCAAGGTTCTTGGTGTAAGAAAAATTTCTCGTTGTGGAGAACTCTTCGCCAACTAGTCCCAATCGAATCAGCCATGTTCGCATTGCGAATTTCTGATTTTCCTTGGTTTGCTGGTTTTCCTTGACCGAGAGCTTAGCCTTGCTATTTCGAAAGGGCAAGGCAAAGCTCGGAATGTAGTTTTCAATTGTCCGCGTGAAGTCCGTTTTCTTTCTGCTGTAGGCTTGTCAAACTGGGGTTTCTGCCGTAATTCGCACCGTTTGCTGTGTACCAGATGTCTGCAAACTGTGCCATTGTGGTGGGTTTCCTTTTTTTGTTCAGCTGTTCAATGAATCTTGGGTTTACCGTTCTGCAATATCTGTTCATTCTGCCTGGTCGATTTTCAAAGCATCTGCAATCAGTCTTTCGTGGCTTGCCATGATGTTTTGCAAGGTTTCTTGAGGCTCTGTGGTGTGTGTCCGTTTGCTCCTTCGCGAACATGAACACCAGCCCCTATTCCTGCGTGGCTGACTGCTCCTGCCTTGCGAAGTCTTCTCAAGCTCCTGCAAGGTTTCAATGTCGCTGTAGTGAAGAATCGGTGTGACCAGTTCGCACTTTTCAGCATCGCATCCTGCAATGCTGACGTCTTTCTGGAATTTCCATTCTCTGCCCTGTGCGTCCCATGCTGACCAGGTGCTGTAGCCGTTTCGGCTTGCTGTGAATTCGTATCTGCCTGTTCCGAAAAAGTTTGCGGCAAGCTTTGCAGCTCGTTCTCTGGTGATGTGGTTCATTTCGATTTCCACGCCAATGGTCTGGTTTTTCAGGTTTTCGATCTGTTTTTCTGTTTTTGCGTTCATGGTATTTTCCTCCGTAATTTCGGGCTTTTTGCCCTTTCGTTGTATCACATATTACCGCATTATGGAGAGTATATCAAGCGGCTAAATGTACAGAAAAAAGAGACTGTATATCCGCCAGATGATTGTGTAATATACAGTCTTGCTTTTACTTGATTTTATATTGTAAAATACAGTACGATGGAATAGGTTCTGCCTTATTTTTCAGCTGCCACGACCTTGAAAGAATCCACTTCGGGAATCAGGGCAAGGTAAGAGCCGTTCTGCCAGCGAACGTGTATATTGCCGATATCATCGATATGCGTCACCTCGCCGATTGTACCCGGAGGAACAGGATATTTTTCATTCCGCATGGTGATCATCTGGAGCTTTGTTCCCTTTGGATACTGTTTTCGAAGCTGTTCCAGATATGCTTTATTCGGAAATTTCATCAGTTGCACCAACCTTTCTGAATGCAGAATTGCCTGTGAGATTGCGGAGGATCACTTTTCTTGCCGTCTTGAATTCTGCACCCACCATTCCAAGACGAATCAGGAAACACCGCATGGTGTACTTGGGATTATCGGAAGTGTCCGGCTTGCGGTTGATGCGGCTCTGGTTCTTGGCAAATTCGCAGAGCATGGAAATAAACGTGCAGCAGGCATCCGTATCACCATCTTGCTCTACTTTGAACCATGGAAATTCCACCTTTTCATCAGATGGAATGATGTCCAGCGAATCTGTTTGAAAAGCAGCCTTGAACAATGTAGCTTTGTTTTCACAGATCTGCTGAAGATTGCCCAGCGTATGTTCATCGAAAAAAAAGTCCGCAGGCATCTGAACCGTTAGCCTATTTTCTGTCGGAATATCGTATCCACGATTTTTTCAATTCTTCCATGAGGTATTCTGTTTCCTTGCTGTCAGCTGAATCGCTGATTTCAAGGTCGCCCTCTTTGGTGACGGTGTAACATTCCCCGATTTTGTAAGCACAAGTCGGCATGAATTGATATACTGCCTGAATGCCAATAATTCGCTGATGGTATTAACCAGTGTTTTTCGAGTTTCTCCTGTGAGATGAAATTCAATCGTCATATGTTTGACCTCCTTTTCGGTAGTACACATGATAACTCGTTTCCTCACAGATATCAAGTGTGACATATGACAAACTTTCAGGCTGTATTCCTGTGCATAATACGCTATCCCAGACAGCACAAACCACGCATTTCCTAAATATATGCCGTTGCCCCACATTTTGTAGGCGGCACTATCGGAATACGGATCTTTCAGCCATTTTTCAAGTTGCTTTCGGCTTTTTTTGATTTACAGGTTTTCCCGACAGCTTTGTTGTAAGTTTCAAAGACATTCTGCCACCAACAAATTTGTTCTTCCTTTGGATTTTCAATGCCGATATTATCGCACCACCAAGTCGGCATACCCTGCAGCAACGCACATTCCTGCGGTGTCAATCTTCGCACGATATATTCCGGATCATTGACAAGCGGCGGATCTTTGTAATCTGATGCCACAAGAGTGTTTGCTTTTTCTCTTTCTGCAACGGTGTGGTGTGAATTTTTGCTTGTGGAATAGACCGGATGAGCAATTATCGTTCTTGCAGTGTCTGCCTCATAAAATCCGCTGTTGGGATTGTCGGAAAGCATGGAATTGCTGTATTTTCCGCAGATGTCAAATGCTTTATGAAAATGTTCCACCACAAACGGCTGGTTATTTCCGCCTGTTCCATATGTAGCAGAAACTGTTTCCGCTACTTCAATAGGGGCCCTTAAATCGTGTATCTTTGCCCATGATTTGAAAAAACTAATCCTGTGCTTGTTTCTTCAGAGCAAGTTCCAAAACCTCCTCGGCAGTTTCTTTCCACGAACGGAAGCTCTGCGGAGAATACCCAGACACGCCCTCGGACTCAAATAGTATTTTTGAGGCACGTTCACCATCAAAATCTGCTAGATTCTTGCCTGCGTTGCGGCGTACCCCAGTATTGAGCATCGACTGTCCCATGCGAGAGAAAACCATCTGCCAAAAATTTCCTCCCTGACTTTGTCCACTTTTTTCAGGTTTAGAACAGATATATCTGTGGTTTTGATTTTGCAGAGTTCTTCGAGAACGTATCGGAAGCCCTTCCTTTGTTGAGTGATAGAGCCCCAACGACGTTTTTCCCACACTGCGAATCTCAGGTATTTTTACCATTGGTTGCACACCTCATTTCTTGATAATTCTGACTGCCTGAAAGAATAGTCCGGAACGTGCGGCATTCAAGCCTTGACGTTTGCCTGCGACACTAATGGTATCGAGCCAAAAAGTGATAATTCCACCTATTTCAGCAACATCAGTTGGATATCGCCCAGATGCTTTACTTTTGTTATCGGAAATGGCAGTTCAACAGGCCAAAGCATACACGGCTTGAAGGTTTATTGACACCTCCACATCCTTGTATTCGATCCTTTCGCCGTTACGCGCATCAGATACACATCATCAGACCTGCCCCTCATGGAGTTTAATGTATGCAAATATCTGTTCCCCAGAACACGGTTTAATTGCTGCCGGCGATCAGGGTAGATGCACCAGAAACCGTCAAGCACCATGCCGTTTGTTTGTGTACATTGTGAAATCAGGTAGGCGATCAATGGGGACAGGTTTACTTGAAGGGTGCGGCAATATTCTTTTAATTTTTGATACGGTCAAATTCAAAATACGGTTTTTTCTGTTTTTCTGGTCCATGCCGGAATATGGCACCGTCTTACGCCAGCCCCAGATGATCGGTTATGAATGTATTTTCCAGTCGGTGCGGGTGAGAACAAGGCGGTCTTTCTTCCGAACAAGTCCCCTGCACCCACCTTAAATCACGCATCTTCATAGCCATCGCTGAAATACACGAGCCTTTGCGGCGTCATAAAACACGTGAATGCTTGCATCTTTTGCCATGGATTCTTTGAATCTCTCAAATGCGGATTTCAGAAATTCATAGCCCTTTTCATCGTCAAGGTCATCGTTTTTGATTTTGCCGGATGTACTTTCCAGATTGACAAGATACGGCGGATCGGTACAGACCAGATTGACTTTTTGTATCTCCCAGAAGTGCTGTATAGGTTTCACATGGCACTTCTGAAATATTTTTCTGCTTTTGCTGCTTCGATCTCTGCCGTGACCAGCCAGCACATTGTATTCCCGGTCGATAATGACCGGATTGACGAACCCAAACTCACGAAGGGAAGAGCGAAGTTTCAGGATCTGTTCCTTGTTGTGCGTTCTGGCGTTATTGGCATATGGTACTAACTTGTTGATGTCAACAAGCTGAAATCGTAGCCGGTCATCGGTAATTCCTCCTCTGCTGATTCTTGAGCATTCCTTTCGGGCAGCATCAATACGCCTTTACGGCTTGTCCCTTTGATAGTTCTATATTGCTGTTTTGTAAGGAACGGCTTATTATTTTTTCGTTCTCTCCAAAATTGAACATCTGTTTTCATAAAATCTCACTTTCTGCTTCTCAGCAATTGTTCATCATATCCATTTCACCTGTGAGTGTAACTTCTTCTGAGCAATTTCTTTTTACGATCCTGATAGATCTGAGCCCATATTTGTTGTGCCTGTTTCATAAAACTTTGAGATCGTCAGGCACTTTGATTTTGTGTCAATGTTTCTTCCTCCCAGTTCCCCAGATGCAATTTTTCGGAAAGTGCTTTTTCGGTCGCCCCGCACCAGGTGCTTGCACCGCCACGGATTAGTACCGTCTCTTGCCATGATCTCACCTCCCTGTAAAATCAAACATTTCAGTATTCGGGCATAAAAATCCTGGCATTGCTGTCAGAAAATATCGTAATTTCGGCATTCTTTGATTTTGGGCATACCCTCTTAGGAATACGCTTGCTGCGTGCGTGAGAGGGGCCACCGGTCATCGTTTTGTCTATTTTTAGAGTGTTTTATACCCCAGGGGCTTTTCAGTATGTATAAACAGGATTCTTATCCTCCGTCCAACGTCTTTATCGTGGCAACGGCTTGGCTAAAGCTTTGCCAGTTGGATCTTCGTCCCACACTCGGGACGGTTGCCACGATGTGGAATGATATGGTCGACTACCGTTGCAGGAACATATCTGCCTTGCTGTAGGCAATGCACACACATCGGGTGCTTACGGAGGTGTTTACTAAACCTACGCCATTTGCTGTTGTAACCCACGCTTTTGCAGCTGACGGTCCTGTCAGGCTGTTTATGTACCTCCACAGTATCTGCTGTCGGTAAGGTTCGGACAGCCTGGATAACTGCAGGGTGTTTACTTTTTTCGGCATTGCAAATACCCTCAAGGTATTCGTCAAGCGACTTCACGCTTCGCCGCAAAGATTTCTTTCACAAATTCTACGCTTGCTTTCAGCTTGTAAGCGATCTTATGCCAGCTGTAACCGAGGCAGTAGCGGTAATGGGAGAAGCGTATACTGCATTGGGTCATCAACGTTTAAGAGTTCATTTATCAGATGAACGCGATAGTGCGTAATCAGATGCCTCGTCCATAAGTTCAACGAACTTCCTCAACGGTTTCAATGGCATTCTGATTTGAGAGGTTGTTAATGGCGTTCTTCAGGTATTCCGCCTGTCCATAACATTCATGGTTTCACTTTCAAGCTTCTGGGTGTTCTTAGATATTCTCTTGCTTTCATACTGTACCTCCGTCAGGGTATAAAAATAGCCACAGCAGATTTCTCTGCCATGGCTTTTCGTTATCTTATTTTTCCAGTTTATGTTATAGCACATATTGAAGTATCTTCAAGAGTCCGTAAGCTCCCACGAACTCCCAAATTTTTAAAGTTTGGATAACGCATTGCTGTGAACCCTGTGTCCGGCCGATTTGCTATAGCCCATTTCGTGAAGTACTTCATTCCAACTTTTAAACTCGATATAACGTTTTATACATCAGTCCGTTCATCTGGGTTATCAGTTTTTGCAGTGCTTCAGAAACGCTGATTAACGTTTATACATCAGATCACGTTCATCTGGGTTATCCATCTCATCATCGTAAATTGCACCGTTTGACATCTGACACAGCTTATTGCTCAAAGCCGCCGCATTTGCTGCTGTGATCTCAGTATCCTGAACCTCAAGAATCAATTCATCTTTCAGTTCTTTATACTTTTCTTTTCGGTATCCGACATCTTCACCCGCATATTCCGTAGAAACCAATTTCGGCATTTTGAGGTGATCAACCGCCTTCATGGAAACGGTAATATCAGAAATCTTATCGTATATTCGTTCTTCCGCATCGGGGAGGCTTGTAGGAATACACAACATAGCCGTTCTGCTTGTCCGGTTTGAAGTATTCGTTTCGGTACTGCTCGATAAATCTTCCCAATCTTTCGCCCATATCCAGCAATTTGAACTCAGCGAATAAATCCATGAGTCCGTTGCTTGCAGGAGTTCCATATCAAGCAACCTGCTGTCTTATGTTTTCACTCTATGAACTTAAATATTTCAAATCATAGAAGCTTCATTTGCTCATCACCTCTTTTATAATTTGTCAATGTCCTCTGGGCATCCAGGACGTAAACCACAAGCCTAACCGCTACTCAGAAGCTTATGTCTTGGCTGCAATTTTCAACTTTTCTCCAGGTGCTTTTACTCCCAAAGCATGATATGTCCTTTCTCGGCATCAATGCGATGCGATCAGGAACTCCTGCGTTCCGGAAGCGACGTAAATTTCCAGCAGACTCCACCTTCTGCAACTGGCTTTAATCAGTTTCTGTTCTATCTTTTTTTTCTTCCATACCAAACTCCTAAAGGTGACAACTTGACAAAAAATCCTACGCGCGTATATACGACTTCTTTATAAAATAGAAAAGTTACCAGTTGTCGCCGACTATCTTATTTTCCTCTTGAATACGGTTATGACATCTTCAAGTGTGACGCCGATGGCTTGTCACACCTATGCCTGTCACGACTTTTTGATATATACTCTCTGCTGTCCGTAAATGGTAGTCTTTTTCGCTATCTGTTTCTCACTTGATGCTGGTACTGTTAAGATATCCATGCTGTCCCAATCGGCAGGAAGTGTATCCAGATAAGTCATGACGAGTCCTCACGGTCATCTTGTTCCATAGCAGACTGTTCTTCCTTTAAAGTTTCAAGCTTGTTTTGAAAGATAAAGGAATTCACCTTCTTTGGTATACACAAGTGCTTCTGCCCCACATGTATCTACATCATACTGTGTCAGATCCCAAGGTTTCCATCTGCCTGTACCGGGTGTCTTTACTGGCTCCAGAAACGGCGGTTTCCGGTGACATCACGCAGAAATCCTGTTTCTGAATTCGTTGTGCCAAAGAACACACATTGTCTTGGGTGTGGTGTAACACGTCTGCCAAAAAGAAGCACGATATTTATCATCCTGACGGGAAATAAATGCTTTCACTTTATCAATATCCGCCTTTTCATTCCCGCAAGTTCTCCGATTTCCATGATCCAATATCCCTGAAGCTTTTCAGCAGCGGGGATTTTCCGATACCCTGACCATTCCAGAACCAGAATGTTATCAAATTTAATGCCCGGTACATAAACTCGCTTGATCGCTGCACACAGGATCTTTCGAGATCGCACGTACATAAGCATTATCTTCAGCACCAAAATAATCGATCAGCATTGTGTCAATACGTTCCACACCGTCCCAGGCAGACAGGCTGTTAAAATACTCCTTGATCGGGTGATAGGAACGGTCATCTGTCGCCTTAGCCACTGCAATATCATAGTTTCAAAGCTGAAAATGTACCATAGTTTGCATCCACATAGCAGATCAGCTGTGCATCATCTGCATCTCGCCAGAATCTGGCGGGATGTTTCCATGGTACTTCTCCACGGATCTCAAGACCGTATGCAAGCTGATTGAATACAATATTCTTCATATAGGCATCGTGTTCCATGATCAGACGGATATTGTGCAGATTATTCAGAAGTACTCCAGACTTATTCATTTGCAGATTTTCCATCCAATCGTCATCCTCTGAAAAATCAGATTCAGCAGATTGCAGACGTTCTGTTGTTGCTAATTTTCTGACAGATGGAATCTGCATTGCAAAATCGCACATTGCCTTGAAAGAGCTTTTATCATCCATTGTACCAAACTTGTGGATACGGACGATATCAAAGGCATTACACAGTTTCAGGTATGCCGGATCTTTGGCATGGTGGGAATATACAAATTTATCCTCCTTGATCTCCACCCCTGCCATACTGTTTGAAGCGATAAAATACCAACGGTTATCGTTGCTTGTAGGTTCATATACATCAGATAGAAATTCTGTCAGTGCAAGCGAGATTGGGTAGAATGCACGATTGAATAGTCCTACTGCACCTTCCTTTGTCAGAGGATCTTGTGCCTTCTGCTGTGTGATCTGATTTGCTTTGCTTTCACGGGAAGATGTCGGAAGTCTGGTAGGATCCTGCCATTCAGGATGTACTGACAATATATCGTCGGATCAAGCCAGCCTTTCTCTGCTTCTTTGAAGATATATGTACCATTCTGCGGACAGGACGGCCAGTACATCAGCTGATTCGGCTGATAGGAACATTCGTCAAAATAGTCGATACCCAGAATCTGTGCCAAATATCTTGCGACTGCCACATATTCCTCTGAGGTAATATCTCTCGTGAGAGGGAAAATAATGCGGACTCTCAGGTTGTCTGGAGTATGGCTGTGTGTGGTATAAAGGCAAGCGGTATACGGTGTGATTGACTCAAAGCAATCAAGGAACTGTGTGCTGATCTTATCACCGTCCAACGCAATCAGGGAACGGCAGTCCACACAATCAATGCGGCGTAAACCTCCTTTTTAATGCTCCACCCACAAAACCACCATGGTCTTTAGCAGCATCACGCTGTGCCTTATTCATTTTTGCATACTCTTCCATCGTTTCCGTTGTATGAATTGGTGTACGCAGACGGTTTTTCAAATCATCATAGCAAATGGTTTTATTTGACCATTTCTTTGCATTTCTGCTGTTGCCATAGGCAACCTTTAAGTTTCTCATTTCTTTTCCTCCAGTTCTTCGGTAAAATATCGGATCTTCATATGTTTCCTTTCCGCACGTTCAATTTCAGCTTTCATGCCTGCGGAAATCGTATCTCCGAACACCCACAACTCCACACACTTGCTCATCAGCACAAAGTTCATGAACACTGCTGTTTCACGTTCTTCAGAAATCGTGTCGTCCATAAACTGGGTAAAATAGATGTGCGGGGTGATCGGAAGATAATGCTTGTCCACGGCAAAACGGCTGTATTTCCGTGCTTTTTCAATATTGGTGTTGATACAGCCGTGAGAATATGGGGAGCAGATATAGACGATTGGTCGGAAGGCAGCAGCTCTCGCTGCGTCTCTTTCTTCCCTCTCGATTCTGGTGAATGCTTCATATTCTGTAGGGCTGTAGTATCTTTCGCTGTTATATCGGCTTGCCATATTTTTCTCCTAATCTTTTTTATAAAATTCGCATTCGTAACCGTCAGCACGAAGAATCAAGCCTTTGCCCATTTTGGTGTTCTTGCCATCTGCTGACAAACTTCTTCAAGTGACATATCCTTTGGTGCTTCAATAATAATTTCATCGTGTACATGAGCAACAATAAAGCAGTGGGAGAGTGTCTGCATGGAATACATCAGCAGATCTCTTGCAATTCCTTGTGTGCAGTTCTCAACAAACTTTGGCCCGTAGCTTTCAAGCCTGTCCCACTTCTTCTGAGCGTTAATACCCATGTAGGTGACAGATTCGCCACCAAACTGATTCTCTCCAATGCGAGGCTTTGCGTAGGCAAGGCGTCTGCCGCTTGGAAGTTCAATAAACAGAAAACCTGATTCATATGAGAATTTAAGTCTGTGGGTTTCTGTAGTTGTTTTTTCCTTTATTGCCTTTTGACGGCTCTGTCTACCGCCCACCAAAGTTCTGTAATATGCGAGAAGCCTCACGCCAGTCGGTTACAATTTGCTTTAGTTCCGCATCAGACAAACCGAGAGAATCCGCTCCCATTGCTTTCATTGCTCCGACTGAGCCACCATAACCGCAGTTGTGGACGAGCTTTCCAGATACAGTAAAGCGATGATTCCTTCCGGCATTTTTCAGATCGTAGACACGAGAAGTACCTTTCACAATAATGGGATCAGCAGATATTTCTTCGCATTTAAAAACGTGATCTGTCCAGGAATATGGCTGAGTTTTGACCCCGTCTCCTGTTTTTACAAGCTGAGAACCGCTTACAGCAGCAATTCCAAAAAGGAACAGGTGTTATTCTTCCATCAATCCAAACAAGATGGTCGGGTGTTGCTGTAATTCCATCATAGGTGATAACTCTGCGTTCACCTCTGCATATGACGCCTTCGTGTGATACCCACTTAATACCGTCCCAAACCTTATCCCAAACAGAGATTTTTTCTATCGGAATAAGTCCGTGATTGAACAAGCTGTCCCTCTGCAATGCACGCCAGTTCCGCAACCTTGCCTTTCTGCCTTAAATGTCCGTTTTCACCATGCTTTACAACAGGCACACCGAACATCTTTTGATGCCGATGCACAGTAAATGTCCTCGCCGTTTGCAAATGCCTTCATTCGCCATTCTTCACCTGCAAGCCACGCAATCACTCTTGCCTCAATGGCAGAGAAGTCTGCAACGATAAATTTCATACCTTGTCTTGGAATAAAAGCGGTACGAATCAGCTGAGAGAGCGTGTCTGGCACATCATCATACAGCATCTGAACATCTTCAAAAGAACCACACTTTACAAGCTCTCGTGCTTCTGATAAATCTGAATATGATTCTGCGGAAGATTCTGAATTTGAATAATCTTTGAACAAAATCTGCCTGTGCGTGATGCACCATAAAAACTGAACATCCCACGAACTCTCTTGTCTTCGCATTTTGCGATTTTCATTGCCTGATACTTTTCACCGATGATTTGGAAAGCTGTAAACGCATTTCAAGCACGGATTTCACAGGCTCTTTTGCCGTTTTGATGAGTTCCTGTACCTGTGCTTTTCCAAGAGAATCCGACTTGTAACCCTGTGTTTCAAGCCAATCCAGCAACTGATATACAGAATTCGGATTTTCTACGCCTGTCAGCCTTTTCATTTCAGACGTCAGTTCTTCTTTTGCCTCTGCATCAAGTCTAATTGCCTTATCAGCAAGCTGCATATCTACGAGAATACCTCTGTCGTTGATTTCCTGATCCAGATAGAATTCCTGCCAGATAAAATTGGGGACAGGAAAGCGTGACAGTTTTCTGTCAATTTCCAGTTCAGCCTCTACATCACGTTTATTGTATGCTTTGAAAATCTTCCATTTCTCAGGATAATCTTTCGGATTATGAAACTGCGGAACACCATCAATTGTGTCATATGGCACACAAAAGAATTTAATGAGAGCCTTGCCCTCTGTCATTTTTCTGCTGTTCAATACCCAGAACCTTTCCGACCTCTGCAAGTGAGGACGGCAGTCCGAGCGTTCTTGCATGAATCATAGAACAATGCCAGCTTTCGGGATTTAAGAAATCTCCGACAGTATCTTCGTCAATGCTGTAATTCTGAAAATATTGAGGGTGATTTTCACGAAGATATTTTGATAAACACACTCGTTCAAAGTTGCAATTAAATGCTCTTTTAACTACATTTTCGTCTGCAAGAGCAGCAAGAACATTTTCGGGAATTTCTTCGCTGTTTGCCGTATCCACTACCTGAACGGGCTGTCCGTCTATGGAGTATGCAAACAGCAAAAATATCAAAATATGGGGTGTCTGTGTAAGCATAAACGCCGCATTTTGATATATCCTTATCGGATTTTGTTTCAATATCAATTGTTATCATAAAATGCTCCTTTCTTTTTCGGATTTTGCTTGACACCATATGTGGTGTCGTGGTATAATATACTTAGTAAGGAGGAATCCTAATGTCTAAGTTCGATAAATTGCTGGAACGCATCACATCATTGTCAAAAAGATATGCGTTTCGATGAACTGCGAAAAGTCCTTGAAAGCTATGGTTATACGATGTATTCACCCAAAGGCGGCAGCAGCCATTACACATTCAGAAAGCCTGGCAAAATGCCCATTACAATTTCAAGCATGAACCAATTAAAAAGTATACGTCCAAATGGTCAAAGAAGTGATTGAGAACGGAGAGGAGTGACCGCTATGAAAACGCGATGAATATATGAAATTGCCGTATCGAATGGAAATTATTCCTGATACAGAAGAGGGAGGATACGTTGTATCTTTTCCTGAACTGCCCGGCTGTCTTACTTGTGCCGATACCTTGAAACAGGCTGCTGTAAATGGGAAGAGGCAAAAGAGAATGGCTTATCGCTGCTATGGAAGATGGGATTGAAATTCCTGAACCTGTCAGTCTTGACGACTATTCCAGGACAGTTTAAGCTTCGCATTCAAATCTCTTCATCATGCTTTAGCAGCTCATGCGAAAGAAGAGGGCATCAGTATGAATCAGTATTGTGTTTATTTGCCGACCAAAAACGATACCCTCTCACACGCCTGAGTTTATCCCGTCAGAAATGACGGGATTTTTTACCCACCCAGCTTTTCAGCCAAACGCCCACCCGTCTGAATCTATCTGTAGTTCTGCTCAAAAATGAGCAAAACTACAATATTTTTAAAGATCTCTTTTGGACAAATTTGTCCAAAAGTCCTGTTAGTCAAGAAAATCCTCATCATCAGCGAAGTCTTCTTCCGCACTGCTGTGTCCGCCGAGGGGATCACCGTCACGGAGTTTCTGGACATTCTGTAATCCGCAGGCAATGCCACGAGAAGTCTTGGTGTTGAATGCGTAGAACGTGATACTGGCTCTGCCGTAAATGCCGCTGTAGATCTCGCTGTGTGTCAGAATCTGCTGACGGTCTGCATCAA
>VOFI01003377.1_pt1 | contig 20770 bp, 26 predicted proteins | sample 5384131 | NCBI WGS metagenome assembly VOFI01 (sample SAMN12384728, study PRJNA508395) | human gut metagenome | isolation source: healthy gut H | host: Homo sapiens | reverse complement strand
GTCGAAGCCGATATAGAACACCGCCTTACCCTCGTTGATCATCTTGGAGATCTCTTCCTCATTGGTTACCTGGGCAATGAGGCCACGGGCCTTCAGTTCTTCGTAACAGGTCATAGTTTCATTCTCCTTTTCTTTCGTCCATAGGGACGCCCCTACAGTAATTGCTAATTAGTATGGCTGCACTTTGTGTTTTAATATAAAAAACGCCCCCTGTCCTCACGGACAGAGGGCGGTCAAACGCGGTACCACCTCTTGGTTCACCACCATCCCCCTCTCACGGAGACAGCCTCATGGAGTGCCAACACACTGCGCGGTAACGGGCGCACCCGACACCCCTACTGTGCGCTTTCACGCGGTTCAAGGCGGTTGCCCAGGGTGTATTTCCCGGCCTGTCCCCCCCCTCACACCAAGACGGGGGCTCTCTGGGCGGGACATAAGACGGTACTTCTCCCTGTCATCGCAGTCTCATATTGAGTTGGATTATAGTACGGGGCAGCCAGTTTGTCAAGGGAAAGATTTAACTCAACAAAAGATTACTTTTTGTTGAGTTAAAGCCCGCTTGAACCGTTCCGCACTGTCCAGCAGTTCCCCCGCCGCCTCCAGTGTCGCGCCGGTGATGCGCTCACCAGAGGTCAGCCGGGCCAGCTCCTCCATGCGCCGCTCCCGGCTCAGGCGCTCTACTTGTGAAGGTTCTCCCCTTGCGCTCCCCTTCTCCACGGAGAAATGGACGTTCTTTTTCAGCCGGTAGATCACATCCAGACGACTCTCCAGCTCGTCCAGCTCACCGGGTTCAAAGTCGAAACCATCCCGTAAATCCCGCACCTGCTCGGCCAGATCATCGGCCGAGCAGCGCAGCTCCGTCAGCCTGTCCACCAGCTCCGCCACCTGCCCGCTCAGCCGGGCCGCCGCGTGGAGTGAACTCTCCGCCGCGCCGATCAGGCCGGCGGCCCCCTCACGCTCCTCATCGCCTGAGAGGGCCAAATGGGCGCCCTCTACCGCCTCAATCAGCTTGCCCGCATTGCGCAGCAAATTGCGGCGCTCGGTGAGGGACCCCTCCTCCCCAGCCTTCAGTCCGGCCCGCTCCAGCTCGGCGATCTGGAACTCCAAACTGTCAATGCGCCGGGCTTTCTCCGCCTCGTCCATCTGGAGAGCCGCAATCTCCCGGCGCAGGACCGCAAAGCGGCCAAAGGCCGCCCGGTATTCCTCCTGCAGCGATCCCGTTTCTCCGAATCCATCCAGATACTCCAGGTGGCACCGCTCGTCCAGGAGCTGCTGGCCGTCGTGCTGCCCGTGGATATTGAGGAGCTGCCGGCCCAGTTGCCGTAGCTGAGCTACGGTGATCAGCCGTCCATTCAGGCGGCACACATTCTTGCCGTCCGGCTGGATCTCCCGCTGGATCAGCAGATTTCCATCCTCGTCCGGCCCTCCGCCGTTCTCCTGGAACCAGGCCAGCGGAGGCAGGCCGGTAAAGACGGCATTGACGAGGGCGGATCTGGCCCCTGTCCGAATCAGATCCCGGCTGGTCCGCTCTCCGATGATGGCGCCGATAGCATCCACTACAATGGACTTGCCGGCTCCCGTTTCCCCCGTCAGAGCGTTGAATCCCTTGTCGAACTGAATGTCCGCCGATTCGATAACTGCGATATTCTCAATGTGCAACAGTGAGAGCATGCCGACCACCCCGCCGTTTCCGCTTTATTTCAGCATTGTGTGGATCTCGTTGCAGAACTCCTGCGCGTCCTCGTTGGTGCGCATGACCAGCATCGCGGTATCGTCCCCCGCAAGACTGCCCACCAGTCCTGTGATCTCCATGCCGTCAATGGCTGCGCAGGCCGCCGATGCCACTCCCGGCATGGTCTTGAGCACAATGATGTTCTGGGCCAGATCAAAGGAGATGACCCCCTCCTTGAAAATCGTGCGCAGCCGGCTGGCGACATTCAGCGACGCCTTGCGCTCTGACACCGCGTAGCGGTAGGTCCCGTAGCCGGTAAGCTCCTTGATCAGATGCAGCTCTTTGATGTCCCGGGAAATGGTCGCTTGGGTAGATTGGAGTCCGCGGGCCCTCAGCTCCGCCAGAAGCTGATCCTGTGTATCAATATCCTGTTCCTCAATAATGCGCAAAATCTCCTGCTGACGTTTTCCCTTCACGCCTTGGCACCTCCCAGTTTCTGACTTAGTATATCATAAAAGCTCCGCCCCGTCACCCGTACCAGACGGGTCTTGGAGCTGGACATCTTCAGCTCCACCACATCGCCGCTGCCCAGACGAAACGCCTTGCCGCCATCTACCGACAAATAGGCAGTCTTGCGTGACTGCTTCCCCATTTTAATGGACACCGTACGCTCCCGTCCCAAGACGATGGACCGGGCGGAGAGGGCATGGGGACAGATGGGCGTCACAATCATATTCTCCGCCGTAGGCTCCACGATGGGGCCGCCCGCCGACATGGAATAGGCTGTAGAGCCGGTGGGCGTACTCACAATCACGCCGTCAGCCGAAAAATTGGCGATCATCACCTTGTCGCCATATACCTCCAGATCCACGACCCGGGCCACAGCCCCTTTCGTGAGGGCTGCGTCGTTCAGGGCGATGTCATTGAACAGCACCTTTCCATCCCGGCGGACCGCTACATCCAACATCATACGGGATTCGATCGTGTACTTCCCGGCCGCCAGCTTGGACAGCATGGACAGCTCGCTCTGCTCCAGCTCAGCCATAAAACCCACGCTGCCCAGATTGACCCCCAGTATAGGCACCTTGTGGGCGTTGGCGTCCTTGGCCGCGTGGAGGATGGTTCCGTCTCCTCCGAAGCAAACCAGCATGTCCGCGTTTTTCAGCTCCTCCTGGGTGTCCTTAAACTGGATATGCTTGGGAAATTCCAGATTGCTGCCCTCCAGGAGGAAGGGCAGACACATGGCGGTCTCCACCCCCACGTTCCGCAGAATCTTTTCCGCGGCCTGGGCCGCCCGCAGGCCCCGGTCCCGGTATGGGTTTGGACTCAATACCACTTTCATTGCCCGGTTCCCTCCAATGCCCCGTGCGATGCCTCGACCAGAGCTGAAAGGTCGCCGTTCCAGGGCTCGCCCGCCCCGACACACAGGTGTCCCAAATATTCGATGTTGCCCTCTGGTCCCCGAACGGGTGAAAAGGTCATTTCCTTTACAGAAAAGTCCGCCTCATGAGCGTTCTGCAAAAACTGCCGCAGCACCTCCAGATGGACAGCGGGATCCCGCACAACCCCTTCTTGCCCACCTTCTCACGGCCCGCCTCAAACTGGGGCTTCACCAGACAGACTACCTGTCCGTCCGGCTTTAGGATACCCCGTAGGGCGGGTAAAATCAGCTTTAAGGAGATAAAGGACACATCCACTGTACCGAAGTCCAGCGGCTCTGGAATCTGCTCCGCCGTCAAATAGCGCACGTTGGTCCGCTCCATGCACACCACTCTGGGATCACTGCGCAGGCTCCAGGCCAACTGTCCATAGCCCACATCCACTGCATACACCTTTTCCGCCCCATTTTGGAGCATACAGTCGGTAAAGCCGCCGGTGGACGCCCCGGCATCAATGGCATGTACTCCCTTTAAGCGAATGCCGGAAAAAGTCTTGAGGGCTTTCTCCAGCTTCAGCCCGCCCCGGCTCACATAGGCCAACGCCTGTCCACGCACCTCAATCGGGGCGTTCTCCTCAACCTGCGTCCCGGCCTTGTCCACCTTTTGTTCCCTGACATAGACTTGACCGCTCATGATCACCGCCTGGGCCCGCTGCCGGCTTTCAGCCAGACCTCGTTCCACCAGCAGGACATCCAGCCGCTTTTTACATTAGCCATGACGGCAGACCTCCAATGCTCTGTGATATAGGCTCGCCCCGTCCAAACCGCACAGCCTTTGAAGCTGGGGCACCGTTCCATGGGTAACAAAGGTGTGTCCGGTATTCACCAAGGCCAGCCCTCGCACCTGGATGCCAGCGTCAAACAGGCCTGCGGCGATGCGCTGCCCCACACCGCCCGCCGCCGCGCTGTCCTCCGCAACCAGAAGCCGTCCTGTCTTTTGAACAGAGGCAGTCAGCCGCTCCAGTGGAATCGGTGTAATGGCATTTAACTTCACAACCTCTGCCTGGATGCCATTCCGTGCCAGACGGTCAGCGCAGTCCAGAAGCTGGTTAAGCATCATACCATAGCCCGCCAGGGTAATGTCCGCTCCCGTCCGTAGCAGGGTAGCTGGCTCCACCGGGGCGCTGCCCTGGTAGGCGCCCTCCCCTCCCCTGGAGTAACGGACTGCCACTGGACCCTCCACGTCATAGATGGCATAGCGCAGCATCTCCCGCAGCTCCTGAAAACTGCTGGGGCAGAGCACCGTCATGCCGGGGATGGTATCGAGAAAGGCTGGATCAAAGACGCCGTGGTGGGTCTCGCCGTCCTCCCCCACCAGCCCGGCCCGGTCCACCGCCAACACCACATGGAGCTTCTGAAGCGCCACGTCGTGGAGCAGCATATCGTAGCTGCGCTGGAGGAAGGAGGAGTACACTGCAAAGACCGGGCGCATCCCCTGCTTGGCCATGCCCGCTGCCATGGCCACCGCATGGCCCTCGGCAATGCCCACGTCAAAAAAGCGCGCCGGAAACTGACGGGCAAAGCGGTTCAAGCCGGTTCCCCCCTGCATGGCGGCCGTAATGGCACAGAGCTTGCCGTCTTGCTCTGCCAAGGAACAGAGGGTCTCTCCAAACACGGCGGAAAAGCTCTCCCTGAACCATGCACCAGCTCCCCTGTCTCTACACAGAAGCGGCCAACACCGTGAAACTGATCCGGATTGCGCTCCGCTGGTGTATAGCCTTTTCCCTTCACGGTTCTTACATGGAGCAAAACAGGGCCGTTCAGCTCCTTCGCATAGCTCAAAAGCTGCGTCAGATACTTGACATCATGCCCATCCACTGGTCCCAGGTAGGTAAAGCCCATATCCTCAAACAGGCTGCACGGCAACAGACTGTCCTTGATGGCCGTCTTGATCTTGTGGGTTGCATGGTAGATGTGACCGCCCAGCGGCAATACGCTCATGACCTTACGGTAGCCCTTCTTAAAGCGCAGGTACTGGGGCTTCAGCCGCTGGCGCGCCAAATGCTCCGCCACGCCGCCCACGCTCTTTGTGATCGACATGCCGTTGTCGTTGAGAATGACGATGAGCGGTTCCCCGCTGTCCCCCGCATCGGACAGGCCCTCATAGGCGAGCCCGCCGGACAAGGCGCCGTCGCCGATCAACGCCAGAACATGATAGTCCGCATGTTGTAATGTTCTTGCCCTTGCCATTCCAATGGCCACCGATACTGAGTTAGAGGCGTGTCCCGCGACAAAGGCGTCGCTTTCACTCTCCACCGGTTTGGGGAAGCCAGCAATTCCGCCGAAGGTACGCAGCGTTTCCATCGCCTGATTGCGGCCGGTGAGAATTTTGTGGGCGTAGCACTGGTGTCCCACATCGAACACCAAACGGTCCCGTCCGGTGTCGAACACCCGGTGGATGGCGACAATCAACTCCACCGCTCCCAGGCTGGAGGCCAGGTGGCCGCCGGTGCGGGAAACCGTGTCGATCAGGCGCGCCCGCAGCAGCCGGCACAGCTCCACAGCCTCACCGTCGCTCAGTTCTCCCAGTTGATTCGGTACGTGATTCAGATCAAAATTCAGAATGGTTCCACCTCCCGGCCCACAGAGGCCCGGAATTCAAAATTACGTCCACAGCCAAGCGCCCAGCAATCCTACACTGATACCCAATAGGCCGCCCATCAGCACCTGGAACGGCGTGTGCCCCAGGAACTCCTTGAGCTCCTTACCGAAAATGGCGGGCTTCATCTCAGTCCAGTGTTCCATGATATAGTTCAGGATCTTGGCCTGCTCCCCCGCCGCCTTGCGGACATTGGCCGCGTCGTACATCACCACAATGGCGACCACGGCAGAAATGGTGAATACGGGCGACGCCCAGCCGTACATATAGCCCATAGCCGCCGCGCAGGCGCAAACAAAGGCAGAGTGGGAGCTTGGCATTCCCCCGCTGGAGAGAATATGGCGCCAGTCCAGCTTTCCCTGGGAAATCAGCGTGATGACAAACTTGAGCACCTGGGCGATCGCCCAGGCCAGGATGGACAGGTTTAAAATCAGATTTCCGGTCAGAAAATCTACGACATTGCTCATATAAGTCCTCTCATTTCTCGCGGCCGGCCAGCGACTGCGCCAGACCGCGGAGGCTCTCCGCCTCCGAACCGAAGGGCGCCAGGGCCTCCACCGCCCGGTCGGTCAACTCCGCCACCAGGATGCGGCAGTCCGCCAGACCTTTGAGTGCCACAAAGGTGGTCTTGTCGCTCCTGACGTCTGAACCGATGGGCTTGCCCAAGGTGGCCTCATCACCCACCACGTCCAGGATATCGTCCTGAATCTGGAAGGCCAGCCCCAGGCAGTCGGCATAGCGGCACAGGGCCTCCCGCTGTTCCTCCGCTCCGCCGGCCACGGCGCAGCCCATCTCCACAGCCGCTCTAATCAGCGCACCGGTCTTGAGGCGCTGAAGCTCCTCCACCTCGGTCAGGCCAAGGGCGCGGCCCTCGCCGGCCATATCCAGCACCTGTCCGCCCACCATGCCGCGGCCGCCGGCGGCCCGGGCCAGGATGCCCGCCGCCTCCAACACACGCTCCGGCGGAAGCTTCTGTCCCGGGGCCAGCATGGTCTCAAAGGCCGCCGTCAGAAGGCCATCGCCGGCCAAAACCGCGTTGGCTTCGCCAAACACCTTGTGGTTGGTAGGGCGGCCCCGCCGCAGATCGTCATCGTCCATGCAGGGCAGATCGTCGTGGATCAGGGAGTAGGTGTGAACCATCTCAATCGCCCCGGCAAAGGGCAGGGCATCCTCCACCGCTCCGCCGCACAGGCGGCAGGCCTCCAGCACCAGCACGGGCCGGAGGCGCTTTCCGCCGGTCAGAAGGCTGTAGCGCATGGCGTCATACAGGTTCCCACGGGGCGCACAGTCCTGGAAACAGGCGTGCAGCCAGTCCTCGATCCGGGCCCGGTGCTCCTCCAGCCGTTCCAGCTCCGCCATGGCTATCCCTCCCCCTCAAACGGCTCCTCCTTCGGGTTTCCATCCGGCCCGGCCAGGAGCTTGGAGACCTTCTGCTCCGCCTTGTCCAACTGTGTGGTGCATTTCTTCATCAGTCTGGTCCCTTCTTCAAAGAGGGCCAGCGCATCCTCCAGAGGAGCGTCACCCTGTTCCAACTGTTTTACAATCTCCTCCAGCCGCGCCATGGCCTGTTCAAAGGTTACTTTCTTTTCCGCCATCTATTTCGTCCTTTCCCTATCCGGCAGGTTCAATCACTTTACAGGAAACCTTGCCATCCGCCATGCGCAGGAGCAACGTCTCGCCCGGCATGGCCTCCTTCGCGGAGCGAAGTACCGCCCCGTCTGACCGCTGGGGAATGGCATAGCCCCGGCCCAGTACCTTAAGGGGACTCAGGGCGTCCAGCGCCGCCGCCAGTCGGGCAAAGCGCTCCCGCTCCCGGCCCATGGCCCCGGTCAGTCCGTGGGCCAGCCGGTCCCGCTGGTAGTCCAGCAGCATCCGCCGGTCGTTGATATAATTCATGGGATCCTGCAGTGCCCGGCAGCGCCCGGCCTGCTCCAGTTCACGGCGGGCCCGCTCCAGCCGGCGGCCCATGGCCCCAGCCAGACGGCCTTCCATCTGCTCCAGCCAGCCATAGCACTCGTTCTGATCCGGCACCGCCAGCTCCGCGGCGTTGGAGGGGGTGGCCGCCCGGAGATCCGCCACAAAATCCACAATGGTCACGTCGGGCTCATGGCCCACGGCGGAGATGACCGGAATCTCAGAGGCATAGATGGTACGGGCCACGTCCTCGTCGTTGAAGGCCCAGAGATCCTCCATGGAGCCGCCGCCCCGTCCAGTAATCAGCAGGTCGGCCACCCTATGCAGGTTGGCCCAGGCGATGGCCGCGCAAAGCTCCCCAGGGGCCTCCGCCCCTGTACCCGCACCGGCAGCACCAGCACCTCCGCCAGCGGCCAGCGAGCCCCAGTATGCGGAGCATATCCCGCACCGCCGCCCCCCGCTGGGGAGGTAATGAGGGCGATTTTTCGGGGATAGCGCGGGATGGGCTTCTTGTGGGCCGGGTCGAACAGCCCCTCTTGGTAGAGCTTCTGCTTGAGTTGTTCAAAGGCCACATGGAGGTCCCCCACGCCGTCGGGGGGGTCAGCTCACTACAGTAGAGCTGATACTGCCCGTCCCGTGGAAAGACCGTTACCCGGCCAAAGGCCACCACCTTCATGCCGTTTTCCGGACGGAAGCGCAGGCCCATGGCCTCCCGCCGGAACATGACACAGCGGATGGCCCCCTCCGCGTCCTTCAGGGAGAAGTAGTGGTGTCCGGAGGGATAGGCCTTGTAGTTGGAGAGCTCTCCCCGCACAAAAAGGCCGGCCAGAGCACCGTCGCGGTCCAGCAGGCCTTTGATGTATTGGTTGACCTGGGTTACGCTGTAAATTGGGGCGTTCTTCATGCCTCGGCCTCCTGTCTCAGACTGCGCCAGGCCAGAATGGCCGCCCCCATGGCGTTGTCGGTGGAGTACTGGGGCGCGGCAAAGGCTGCGTCGCTCATAACAGTACGCAGCAGGCGGTTGGAGGCCACGCCGCCGGAGCACAGCACCGGCAGGCCGGGCCAGCGTTTCCGGGCCGCGTCGGTGGCCCGACGTACTGCCGACGCCACCGTCTCCAGGGTAAAGCGGGCGATCTCCGCCGGCGGCTCTCCCTGCTCTGCCAGCGCCTTTACCTTATTTTCCATCCCGGAAAGGGAGAATGTCAGGGCGTTCAGCTTTACAGGAAATCCCCGTACCGGGCCGCTCTCCGACGCCAGGGCATCCAGCGCCTTTCCCGCCGGGAAGGGCAGGCCCAGGAGCACGCCGGTGCGGTCGATGAGCTGTCCGGCGGAGATGTCGCTGGTGCCGCCCACGCATTGCGCCCTGACATTGACCCCGTCCGGCTCCACATAGAGCAGCTCTGTGGTGCCGCCGGACAGGTGCCAGGCCAGCATGGGCCGGTCCAGCAGCTCCAGCCGTCCCGCTGACCAGGCGGCGGCGGCGATGTGGCCCTGCTGGTGGGATACGGGGTAAAACGGCACGCCCAACGCATCCGCCAGTGTCCGCCCCTGCCCCTCTCCCACCAGAAAGCAGGGCATATAGGAGCCCTCCACCGCCCTCGGCCGGGCACTGGCCCCCACGGCGGACAGGCCGGTCAGCCAGCCCTCCGCCCGCAGCTCGGCAAAGCGCCCAGGCAGGTGTTTGATGTGCTGGAACAGCGCGTCGCTCTGCCGCAGACCCAGCTCGCCGGGGCGCACCTCCAGCAGCCGGCCGGCGTTATAGCCGCCGCTGCCGTCAAATACCGCCGCCGAGGTGGTGTAGTTGCTTGTGTCGATGCCCAGTGCGCGCATATTACGCCTCGTCCTGCGGCCGCTCCGCCGCTGGCTTGAGGCCCACCGGCTCCGGCGGGCACTCGTTGCGGACGAAGGAGCCCAGGATGCCGTTGACAAAGGACACGACCTCCGGCTCCTCATAGTGCTTGGTCATCTCCACCGCCTCATCGATGGCGGCGGCGTTGGGGATATCCTGCATATACAGGATCTCATACATGGCCACCCGCATGATCGCGATGGCCACCCGGTTCAGACGGGAGTATTTCCAGCCGATGGCATACTTCGAGATGTATTCATCCAGCTCGGGGCTGTGCTCATACACGCCCTTCACCAGCTTGGAGATATACTCCCGCTGCTTCTCATTGGGGAACTCCGCATAGAGCGGCTCCTCCTCCCCAATCTGCTCAAAGGTCTTGCGGTTCAGCGCCTCCGCCAGCAGTTCCTCTGCCGTCTGGTTGGTAAAGCCCAGCTCAAAGGCAAAGTGGACGGCAATCTCTCGGGCAGCAGTTCTGGTCATTCCGGTTCCTCCATGGCGGGATAATCCCGCGGCTTTTTGTCATAGATGATTGTATTATACAACAACCATGCATAAAAAAGAAAAGAGCAAATTCCACGCAACGTCAAAAAGCCCAGGGCACGCCCTCCGCACCCCCCGGGTTTTCCAGGAAAAACGTACACAGACGCGTGCCGGAACCCGGCACGCGTCTGGTCTTCTCCCTTTACTGGGCCTTCTTTCCATCCCGGTCGAAGGCAACGCCCAGCACATGGACGTTGACACACTCCACCGTCAGGCCGCTGGTGTTCTCGATGGCACTGTATACCGCGTTTTGGACCTCCTTCGCCACATCAATAATGGTATAGCCATACTTGATGAGTAAGGAGACATCCACGCGGATGCTCTCCTCCTCCACTGCGATATGGATGCCCTTGGACAGGTTCTTCTTTCCGCCCAGCAGTTCGGCGATGTCACTGCCCAGATTGGCGGCGAGGCTTCCAACCCCCTCCACCTCCATGGCAGCTGCAGCGGCGATCACCGCCAGAACCTCCTCAGAAATATGGATGTTCCCAAGCTCGTCAGGGCGGGAGACATATTCCTTTCCATCCGCCATTCCGGTCACGCTCCTTTTCTCTACTCGGTCGTTTTCATTGTACCACAAAATAGAGAAATTACAACTGGTTTTTCTCCGCGCGCTCCAGAACCACCTATCCCTCGGCCTCGATAATCTTCACCTGGCTGGCCTCCATCCCGGTCTCGTCGGTGACAATTTCAGTGATTTTGCCACGTCCGCATCGGTGAGGCCGCCCTCCCGGGCCGATACCACCACGCTGACGCTCTCATCGCCGATAAAGGCCACGCAGTCGGTGTAGCCCTTGGCCGTCACCAGGTTCTCAATCTGCGCCTCGGAGACGGTATAACTGGCCAGGGTCTGGATTGCCTCGCCGTTGGCCTCCTTCATGGTCTCATCGGCGCTCTCATTGGCGATGGAATCCTGGAGGATCGCCAGGGCGCTGTCCCGCGCCTGCTGCCGGTTCAGACGAGCCGAGTCGAAATAGCTCCCGCCGCCGGTGGTCCCTGCCTCGGGCGAGGCGGAGGATGCCGGGTCGGGGCTCGCTGCCGTTCCTCCCACCAGCGGGTCGCTGGTCTGGCCGTTCACCAGGGCCGCCTCCCCCAGTGTCTTGCCCGCATCCGCCGTCTCTCCACTCTGATACGACCAGTTCAGATAGACGGCCACACAGACAAAGAGCACGATCGCGGCCACCACGGCATTTCGTTTCCACACTTTCATCTTTGCTTCCTCACTTTCCTTTACAAACTGATATCTTGTCCGCGCCAAGTCCCGTTAACGCGGAAACCGCCTCCACCAGACGAAGCTGGACCGTCGGCTCTCCGCCTCCCGAGCATACCACAAGAGCCCCCTGGAATTGGGGCGAAAGCTGCTGTAACGTCACCGTTCCCTCTACACCGGAGCCGGCTGAAATCACTACATTGGTTACCTCCGCCTCCGTCCTCCCCTCATCTACTGTGCTCTGGGAGTCCTGGGCCAGAATCCGGCGCGGGCCGCTCTGTAGGGTCAGCACCACCCGCACCTCCCCAACGCCGTCGATCTGGGCCAGGGCCTGTTCCAGCTTCCGCTCCAGCTCCTCCACCTGGAAAGGGTCGGAACCGGATTCCTGACTGCTTTCAACCGCCCCGCCGTCGCGCTTCTCCCCGCCGAAGGAAGGCAGCAGCAAAAGCACCACTCCGGCCAGAATCACCACAAGTACAAATTTGTACCGGTCAAACAGGCTGCGCAGCTTGCTGCCCCATACCCCGAAGCCCTCTGTTTTCATTCCTCGTCCCCGCTTTCGTACCGCTGCCGCTCCGCCGGGATGGCGAAGTCTTCCTCAATGGTCCGCTCCAGCGCCTCCTGCTGCTCTGCCGTCAGGCTGCCCATGACGGTAACCGACTGTGGAATAGGCCACTCTTCCTCCCCGTCCGCCTCCACCGTAACTTGGCAGTCGATGCCCAGGGCGGCCGCCTTGTCCTGAATATATGCGCCGGACTGTTCTTCTATGATGTCCTTCATCAAGATTTCGTTCTCCTCCTCCAGATCCGCGCTGTATGCGCTCAGCTCCAGCTTGTACTCCGTCAGTGCCCGGGTCAGCGCCGTAGTATCCAGCTTTAGCAGGGGGTTCAGGATAGCCGCCAGCAGCACCAGCCCCCCGGTCAGGCGGGCAATGCGCCTGATACTCCCCGCCGGAATCAGGCTCTCAGCCAGTGCCACGAGCATAGCCGCACAGGTGATCCCAACCAGCCAATGTCGAATCAGTTCCAGCATAGCCCCTACCTCACCACCGCCGTAATGGCGGAAACCATGGAGATGAGCAGCAGCAGGGCGCTGGCTCCGGTCATCCCAAGTACCAGCCCGAAGGCGCCGCCGATCTGGTCAATGAGCCCCGCCACCCGGCCGCTGGAAACGGTAGCGCTGAGGGCGGAGGTCACTTTATATGTCAGGTAGTGGATACCGAGCTGGAGGAAGGGCGCCACGCACATGCACAGCACCGCAAGCATGCCGAACACCCCCACCGCGTTTTTCAGTATTCCGGCCCCGGCCAATACGGTTTCCGCCGCGTCGGACAGGATACCGCCTACCACCGGAACCAGGCTGGACATGGTAAATTTGGCCGCCTTGACGGTTACCGCGTCGGTAGAGCCCGCAATCACACCGCTGACGGTCAGATAACCCACAAAAACCAGCAGAACCACGGTCAGTATACTGGTCACCACCCACTTCAGGGTGCCTGCGATGCGCTTAAGCCCCTCGTTCCCCACCGCCGCATAGGCCACACAGGCGGCTATGTAGGTATAGACCAGGGGCAGCAGCAGGCGGTTGATGAGAGTAATCAGTATGTCGGAAAAGAGCATGGTGGCCAGTTGGCGGGCCACTGCCCCACTGGGAGAGCCTGCGGCGGCGGCCGCCGCCGTAATCGTGGGCAGGAGTATCTTTGAAAAGGTCTCCATCTGTTCCAGCGCCTCCCGTCCCATTCCGATGAGGGAGTTGGCGTCCGCCACCGCCACCGCAGTGATGGCCAGTGCGCCCACAATGGCCACTACATCGGTGGTCTGACTCACCCCCATGCCGCCATACAGCCCCTCGGCCAGGCCGCACAGCAGTACCACCGTCAGCAGCAGCACACCGCTGCGCACAGCCTTGCGCACCACACCAGAGATCTGTCCGCTGCCGGTATTCAGAATGGTTTGGAGCCCTTCATCCAGACTGATGCCCGCCTCCAGCGCTCCGTCGGGCAGATAGCCCCCCGCCGCGTCCTGGAGCGCATCCAGATCCAGCGCCTCCGACTGGGCGGCCAGCACATCGCTGGCCGAGGCCGCCCCCATGCCCGACAGCAGAAGCAGAACCGCCAGGCACATCAGTATTCTTCGTCTCATTCGTATCCCCTTCGTCTTTTACAGCAGTCCCGTCACAGTGTCCAGCACCGCCCGCAGCAGCGGAAGGGCCACGCACAGGGCCACGGCGGCCCCCGCGGTCTCCACAAAGGCCGCGATGCCGCTCTCCTTCGCGTCCCGGCACACCTCGGCGGAAATATGGGTCAGGATTGCAATACCCACGGTCTTGAGCACCGGCGCCAGCACTGCCGGCGACAGGCCGGCGGCCTCGCCCAGCTCGTCCATCAGGGCGCGCACGCTCTCCACCGCCCCCAGGGCCATGGTCAGAACCAGCGCTCCGGCGGCCAGAGAGAGAACCAGACCCACCTCCTGCGCCCGCTGCTTCACCACCACGGCGCACACAGCGGCGGCTACGGCGGCGGCGGCAATCTTCAGAATATCCTCCATGGTTCACAGCCCGAACAGGTTTTTAACCAGTTCAAACAGGCCGCTGATCTGCTGCACCACCATCATTAGTACCACTACCAGCCCGGCCAGGGTGGTCATGGTGGCCTGTTCATCCCGCCCCGAGCGGGAGAGCACCTGATTGAGCACCGAGACCAGAATCCCAATGGCCGCAATCTTGAAAATCAAATCCACATCCATATCGCACGCTCCCTCACAGCAGCAGGATAACCAGGAATGCCCCGGCCGTGATCCCGAGCACCTGGTACATCTTTTTCCCGGGCCTCCCGGGCCTGCTCCAGCGCCCGGGACAGCTCCGCACGGGTGTGGGCGAGTGCTTCCCGCTGCCCGTCCCCGTCATAGCGGCCCAGCACCTCCCCCAGCTCCTCCAGGGCCAGCCGCCCCGGCCGTCCAGCCCCAGGGGCACCTGCTCCAGGGCCTCCCGCCACAGCTCCGCCATGGACCGCTCTCCCAGCTCGTCCAGCAGGGTCCGGCAGCGGGCAAACAGCGTGCACACCGGCGGAGGGCTCTCCGCCGCGGCGCGCTCCAGCAGCTCCGGCATGGGCGTCAGGCGGAAGGCAATCTCCCGCTCCATCCCCTCCAGTGCCCCCAGCAGAGCCCGAAGCACCGCCACCCGGCGGGAGCTGGGCGGCGGCGGAGCAGCCCAGCGCCCCCGCCCCGCCGGCCAGCAGCAGCGCCCCGATCAGCTTCAGCATAGCTCCACCACCTGGTAGCGCCGTTCCCTCCCCTGCCCGCTCGATGATCGCCAGCCGCCGGAACAGCCCCTCGTCCAGCAGGCGGCGGTACAGGGGACGGGCCTTCAGCTCCTCCAGACTCCCCGCATGGGCGGTACACAGCAGCGACACGCCGCAATTGGCCGCCATCTCCAGCGCCGCAGCGTCCTCCGGCGCGGTGATCTCATCCGCCGCCAGCACTTGGGGGTTCATTCCCCGCAGGAGCATCAGCAGGGCCGGCCCCTTGGGGCAGCCGTCCAGCACGTCGGTCTGCCGCCCGATGGAGAACTGCGGCTCCCCCTGATACATGGCGGCCAGCTCACCCCGCTCGTCCGCCACCCCCACACGGAGGGCGGGGCCGCCCTCCCCGTCGGAGACGGCACGGATCAGATCCCGCAGCAGGGTGGTCTTTCCGCCTCCCGGTGGCGAGAGGAGCAGTGTGCTCTGGAGCACGCCCCCACTCCACAGCCTGTCCAGGACCGCCGCGGAGAGCCCCGGCACCTCCCGGGCCACCCGGATGGCCAGCGAGGAGAGCTGCCGCAGATTTCGCACCTCCCCATCCCGCACCACGCCGCTTCCACAGATGCCGATGCGGTGCCCGCCGCGTACGGTAAAAAAGCCGTTGCGCACCCGTTCCAGCGCCGTATGGGCGGAGGCCTGAGTGGCAATCTCCAGCACCAGGCTCAGATCCATGGAACGCACCGGCGCCTCCGCACCAGGAACCGTCCGCTCACCCTCCGGGCAGACCAGAGTCAGTGGACGCCCCGCCCGCAGGCGGAGCTCCTCCACCCGGGCCTGGCTTGTCCCATCCAGCCGTTCCACCGGCCGCCTGAGATGGGGCGGCAGCAGAGCCGCCGCCTGGCGGAACCGGACTGCATTTCGTTCTTCCGACATACCCTCACGTCCTTCTTTTGTACTTGGCACATCCTATGAACGCCTGTCCCCGTTTATGCCCCTTCTATTTATATTCACTATTCCTATCTATTTTGTATATTTTCCATAGATTGGCGGTCATAATTTTGTCGGAATCACCGCTTGCACAGTTCTCCCCCGGATATGGTACCCTATGGACAAACTCAGTTTGTTATTGCTAACCACTTTACTGAGTCCCGAGCGACGTGCAATGTGATGCGGCATGTAAGTCCAGTTTGCTCACAAGGTGCGCTGTCTTTTTTTGCCCAAAAGTTAGTTATAGCTAATTACAACCTTGAGAGGAGGACCTCCCATCAAACGACATCTTTCCACCCTGCTCTTGGCACTGGCCCTTCTGGTGCTGTCGATCTGGTCACTGTTTCTCGGCGTGATCGATATAAACCTGTCCGGGCTGCTGTCGGGAGAGCTCGAACAACTGGAGATTTTTCTGATCTCGCGTCTGCCCCGCCTGCTGGCGATCCTGTGTACCGGGGTCGGTATGAGTGTGGCCGGTCTGATCATGCAGCAGCTCTGCATGAACAAATTCGTCTCTCCCACCACCGGAGCCACCATCTCCTCGGCCCAGTTCGGCATTCTTCTGGCCCTCCTGTTCCTGCCAAACTCCACTCTGTGGGGACGGGCGCTTTTCTCCTTCGTCTTTGCCGTTCTGGGTACCTGGACCTTTGTCTGGTTCATTCAGCGCATCCAGTTCAAGGACGTGGTCATGGTTCCCCTGGTGGGCATCATGTTCGGCAATGTCATCGGCGGCCTCACCAACTATCTGGCCTACCAGTATGAGATGACTCAGGCCCTGTCCACCTGGACCGTGGGCCACTTCTCCATGGTGCTCCGCGGCCGGTATGAGCTGGTCTACCTGATCGTACCGCTGGTCACCCTGGCCTTTCTGTTTGCCAACCACTTCAATATTGTCGGTATGGGGAAGGACTTCTCCAAGAACCTGGGCGTGCCCTACAACTTGGTGCTGTTCCTCGGGCTGACCATCGCCGCGATGATCACCGCCAGCGTGGTTGTGGTCGTGGGCTCCATCTCCTACATCGGCCTGATCGTCCCCAATGTGGTGGCCATGTTCAAGGGGGACAAGATCCGCGGCACGCTGATGGACACGGCCCTGTTCGGCGCCGTCTTCGTGCTGGGGTGCGACATGATCGGCCGGGTGGTCATCGCCCCTTACGAGCTCCCCATCGAGCTGATTGTGGGCATACTGGGCAGCCTTATCTTCGTGGTGCTGCTGCTCTACCGGCTCCGCCACGGCCGCAAGGCGATCCGTCTCACGGGAGGCGGCGCCGGCTGCGGCCGCCCCGGCGGCCCATCTGGATGGAGGTGACGCCGCATGAACCGGACAAGCACAGCCCTTCCCTCCGCCTCCTACCGGGCAAACGTCCGCAAGGTGACTCTGCTGGCCCTGCTGGTTCTGCTGGCCGCGGTGTGCTACATGGTTGTGGCGGTCAACTTCGGCAGCCAGCAGTTGATGCTCTACTCCATGAAAATCCGCACCCCCAAGCTGGTAGTCATGCTCATCACCGCCTTTGCCATCGGCGGCGCCTCCATCGTGTTCCAATCCATCATCAACAATACCATTGTCACCCCCTGCCTGCTGGGTATGAACTCCCTCTACACCCTGATTCACACGGCGGTGGTCTTTTTCGCCGGCTCGGGCAGCCTTCTGGCCCGCAGCGCGAACCTGTCCTTCGCGGCGGATGTGATCCTGATGGGCATTGTGGCCACCATTATCTACAGCTATCTCTTTCAAAAAACGAACCACAATGTACTCTATGTCCTGCTCATCGGCACCGTGCTCTCCTCCTTTTTCTCCAGCATCCAGACCACGCTGACCCGGGTGATGGACCCCAATGAGTACGACAGCCTGCTCTCCACCCTGGTGGCGGACTTTGAAAACATCAACTCCGAGATCATCGTCTTCGCCCTGGTGCTGCTGGCGGGGCTGATCTTCGTCCTGCGGCGGGATCTGGCCCTGCTGGATGTGCTCACCCTGGGCAAGCACCAGGCCATCAATCTGGGAGTGGACTACGACCGGAGCATCCGCCGCCTGCTGCTGGGCGTCACCCTGTGCATCGCGGTGGCCACTGCCATGGTGGGCCCCATCTCTTTCCTCGGCCTGATTATCGCCAACATCGCCCGTCAGCTCTTCAAGACCTACCGCCACACCTATTTGATTCTGGGCTCCGCCCTGGTGGGCATGGTGGTGCTGGTGGCGGGACAGCTTGTGGTGGAGCGTATCTACCACTACGCGGTGCCCATCAGCGTGTTCATCACCGTGGGCGGCGGCGTCTACTTTCTCTATCTTCTTTTGTCCAACAGGAGGGTGTAACCCATGCGTGTCAAGGATCTGACCAAACAGTACGACGGCAAGACGGTGGTGGACTCCGTCAGCTTTGAAATCCCGAAAGGCAAGGTCATCTCCATGATCGGCCCCAACGGCGCGGGCAAGTCCACGGTGCTCAACATCATCTCCCGCCTGATCGCCCGGGACAGCGGCCTGGTGGACTTCGACGGCCGGGACATCGGCAAGTGGAAGAGCAAGGAGCTGGCCAAGCGGCTGGCCATCCTCACCCAGAGCAACAACATCCAGATGAAGCTCACGGTTCGGGAGCTGGTGACCTTCGGCCGCTTTCCCTACTCAGGCAGCCATCTGAACGAGGAGGATCAGCGCATCATCGAAAAGGCCATCGCCTACATGGAACTGGAGGAATTTGAGGACCGGTTCATTGACGAACTGTCCGGCGGCCAGCGCCAGCGCGCCTACATAGCCATGGTCATCGCCCAGGACACCGAGTTTATCCTTCTGGATGAGCCCACCAACAACCTGGACATCTACCATGCCACCAACATGATGAAGATCGTCCGCCGCCTGTGCGATGAGCTGGGCAAGACGGTGATCCTGGTCCTCCACGAGATCAATTACGCGGCCTTCTATTCCGACTACATCTGCGCGTTCAAGGACGGAAGGATCGCCAAATTCGGAACCGTAGAGGAGGTGATGACCAAGGAAACGCTGTCGCAGATCTATCAGGTGGACTTTGAAATCATGGAGATCGAGGGTCGCCCCCTGTCCATCTACTATTGACCCTGCCGCTCAAACAACCGCGAACATTCGCTTAGAAATGGAGAACACACATGAAAAAAGGAATCTCTCTTGCACTCGCCCTGGCCCTCGCACTGGGCCTGACCGCCTGCTCCACCGGTGGAGACGACACCCGGTCCACCGGCAGCCCCTCCCCCGCCGTGGGAGAGCCCTGCGGCCGGCACCGAGGCTCCCTCCGCCCCCCGAAACCGTCACCATCACCTCCCTGAACGCCGACAAGGAGGCCGTGGAGCTGGAGGTCCCCTACGATCCTCAGCGCATCGCCATTCTGGACATGGCCTCCCTGGATATTCTGGATGCCCTGGGCGTGGCCGGGGGCCGCGTTGTCGGCTCCGCCGACACCTCCCTGGACTACCTCCAGAGCTATGTGACCGATGAGAACGTGGCCAATCTGGGCACCATCAAAACCGCCGATCTGGAGGCGGTCATGGCCGCCCAGCCCGATGTGATCTTCATCGGCGGCCGCCTGGCCAAGTCCTACGACGCCCTCAGCGAGATCGCCCCCGGTGGTCTACCTGGCCACCGACAGCGAGCTGGGCGTGGTGGAGAGCGTCCGCCAAAACGCCGCTACCATCGCCTCCATGTTTGGTCTGGAAGACAAGGTGGACGAGCTGATGGCCGGCTTTGACGCCCGCATCCAGACCCTGGCCGACTTCGCCGCGGACAAGACCGCCGTTGTGGGTATGTGCACCAGCGGCGGCTTCAACGTGCTGGGCAACGACGGCCGCTGCTCCATCATCGGCCGGGAGATCGGCTTTGAGAACATCGGCGTGGATGCTGACATCGACACCTCCACCCACGGCAACGAGGCCTCCTTCGAGTTCGTTGTGGAGAAGAACCCCGACTACATCTTCGTCATGGACCGGGACGCCGCTATTCAAACTGACGGCGCCCAGCTCGCCCAGGAAATCATGGAGAACGAGCTGGTCATGGGAACCGATGCCTACAAGAACGGCAATATCGTCTATCTGGCCCACCCCGCCGTATGGTACACCGCCGAGGGCGGCATCACCGCTCTGGACATTATGCTCCAGGATCTGGAGAGCAAGCTGCTGGGCTGAGCCCGGCAAACAACAGGAAGGGCGGGATACCCATGGGTATCCCGCCCTTTCCTCCTCTTCCCCTCCCCGCCGCCCCGTGCTATAATGGGTTATCATGACACAGGGAGGACATATCATGGCGGCCATTCTGCTGATTCCATTTCTAAGCCTGCGCTTCGGGTGCTCTCCATGCTGGACAGCAGCGCACTCCGGCGGGCCGCCCACTTCCCCCCCGTTCCGCGGCCCGAAAAGCCTGCCTACTGGCTCTATCAGCTCTCCAGCGCCGCCCTGCTGCTGGGCCCTTCTTCGCGTCGGTCCATACTGCGCCCGCCCCCCTCTTCTGGAGCGGAGCGGCCCTCTACGCATTCGGCCTGCTCCTTCTCCTGCTCTCCGTCATCGGCTTCGCGGCCCCCTCGGAGAGCGGCGTGCGCCACAAGGGTGTCTACCGCATCTCCCGCAATCCCATGTATGTTTCCTATTTTTTCGTCTTTCTAGGCTGCGTCCTCCTCACGCAGTCGCTGCCGCTTCTGGCCGCCCTCCTCGTCTTTCAGCTCACCGCCCACACCGTCATCCGGGCCGAGGAGCGCTGGTGCCGCCAGACCTTCGGCGCGGCCTACGAGCGCTACTGCGGCTCGGTCAGACGCTACCTATAAATAACAGAGGCGGCGGACAGGATGTCCGTCGCCTCTGTTATTTTTTATCTGCCCGCTTTTGGCTGGCGTACCTCGCTGAGATCCTCCCGGGCCTTGAGGGAGGCCACCAACTCCGCAGCCTCCTCCGCCGGGGTTCCCTTAGGCAGTGCATACTCCTCGGTCTTGGCAAACTCCTGCTCCAGGCTCTTCTTCTGGGCCTTGAGCCACTTCTCCGCCGCAGGCACTCCAGCCGGATACACCAGCGCCACCCGGCGGGCCCGCCGCTTCATCTGATTCACCCACAGCTTGGCCGGGTCATGGTTGCGGAAGCCCAGGTTGACCACCAGCAGCACGATGGCGACGGCCGCGGTGACAAATCCGAACAGTTGAGACACCCGGATGGAGGTGCCGAACAGGTACAGGCTGTCGGTGCGCAGGCCCTCGATAAAGCCCCCGGCCCACGCCGTACCAGGCAAAATAGCTCAGGAACATCTGGCCGTCAAACTTCCGCCAGCGCCGTGCAATCTGCACCAGAAGGGCAAAGCCCAGCAGATTCCACAGAG
>VOFI01002797.1_pt1 | contig 20777 bp, 32 predicted proteins | sample 5384131 | NCBI WGS metagenome assembly VOFI01 (sample SAMN12384728, study PRJNA508395) | human gut metagenome | isolation source: healthy gut H | host: Homo sapiens | reverse complement strand
GAGGTTGTGAGGGTGTTGAATTTGGTGGACTGTCCGGAAATCGATTTTCACCTCTTCTTCCAGTCCACCAAATTCAATTGCCCTCCACGGCCTCGTCCGCTTTTTGTATCGTGACGAAGTTTGTCGTCAGCTCCATCGCCTTGCGGTGATAAGTGGCCACTTTGGGCGAACCATATATAATAGGTATACATAACTCCAACATCATCGGTTCGCTGAAAAGCTTCAGGATAACCTCGTATCCCACACCGTTTATGTCACCGTGGGTTATCCCCACCAATATCTTACCATTCTTCATATCTTTTGTTTCTGATTTATTCTTGTTCTTTTCCTGCCACCACGCTGACTTCGGGTATGTTGGCTTTCAATTCACGGGCTTGCTCGCCCGGCAACAAAGGGTGTACAACGCAGCCTCCAACCGACGAATCAGCCCTCTCTTCATTTCTCCGGCGCATAAACAAAAGCCTTCCGCCACCACCACGCGGTTGTTCAACGTGTCCACCGGGAATGGCTGACAAACGGGCCGCCCATGGCATCATGCTCCATTTTCCACAGTCCGCGTGCCTCCATGGCATACCCTCCTTTCACCGTAATGGGTTTCACCGAAGTACAAACCGTGTCGGTAGCCATATACATACGGGGTTCCACACCGGGGATATTGACTTTCATCACGGAATCGCGTTTGGCCAACACGTATGCCTTGTTGAACGTCCAAGGCCCTTCATAAGGATAGGAATACATACAGATGTTCACTAACCCGGAAGCCGTGTTGGAAGAAGTCCAGAAGAAGTCTTTCCCTTTCTTTGTAGCTCTTGATTTCCGCCGGTGCCCAGAATTGGCAACCGAAGATGGAATCGGCCAAGAAAGACACGACTTCCGAATGTTTTTTCTCCAATTCATTGATTTGCCGGTTCATTTCCATTTTCACCAGAAAGTCGATGATGGCCCGCATTCTTTTTCACAAAAAGCGGCAAAGTCCTTTTTCATTCGGACTTTGAATCGTCAGCAGCACTTGCGGCCGGGCATACACGTCACGCGTGAACTTCATTTTGGTCTGCGTATATTGGTTAGGAGCAATATCCACCTTTATGATGTTCCGAAAATGTTCAACACCTGATTAAAACGCTTCGGGTCGGTCTGCGAAATACGAAACGAACGCTCGGGCTGCGGAAGACCGGGGATATCCGTATCCAACACATCAAACAACGCACGTCCCGCAGGACGTTGCCACAGGAGTCGCCCACAACGACCAACACTTCGTACGGGCGTCCACTGGACGTAGGCTTTAGCCAAATGGTCACGAGGCCAACAGCATTACGGCAACCCATATCCCGCACCACGACATCCACCGATTTCCTAAAAATCCTTTTCATAGCCTTATTCTGTTTTTTTAAGTTCCACACCTTGTTGTTTCGCCGTGCTCAACAATCCGCAAGCGGCAAAAATATCCTGTCCCGCGCGACGCCCGGATGGTAGAAAAAAGCCCGTGCCCGGTCAGGTAATCCCGAAAACGCAACATGCCTTCCTCCGACGTCCCCTTCAAGTCCACGCCGGGAACGGGATGGAAACGAATCAAGTTCATCCGGCATTCCACCCCTCCAAGCAAGCGCAAGAGCTCCTTGGCATGCGCCAAGGTGTCGTTCACCCCTTCAAACATCGTATATTCAAAAGAAAGGCGACGTTGGTGCGTAAAGTCGTACTCCCGGAGCAACGCCACGATTTCCTGCAGGCCGTAACTGTTCTCGGCCGGCATCAACCGGGCACGTTGGTCGGCAAACGGGTTATGCAGGCTGACTGCCAGATGACATTCACTCGTCCAAAAACGTTTCAGCCCCTTGCGCAGTCCGACGGTAGACACCGTAATGCGCTTAGGACTCCAGGCATAGCCATAATCGGCTGTCAGAATCTCCGTGGCGCGCAACACATTATCCAGATTGTCCAACGGTTCTCCCTGCCCCATGAACACCACATTGGTCAGGGGTGATCGCGCCCGGCAGAATACGGTTGGTTCAGGATATCAGCAGCCGTCAGCTGTCCGGAAAAGCCTTGTTTTCCGGTCATGCAAAAACGGCAGTTCATCCTGCACCCCACCTGGGAAGACACGCAAAGCGTAGCCCGGTCGCCATCGGGGATATACACCGTCTCCACGTATCCGCCCGCCGCCGTACGGTACAGATACTTCACGGTCCCGTCTGCCGAGCGTTGGCAATCCACCGGACCCAAGCAGCCCACGGTATAACGTTCGTTCAACAAACATCGGTTCTTCGCCGAAATATTGGTCATTTCGTCAATGGAAGCCACCTTCTTCCCATACAGCCATTCCGCCATCTGACGGGCGAAAAGACGGCATACCGATTTCCCCCGCCACGGACTTCAACCCGACAACGTCATGCCCAATAATGCTATCTTATCCTCCACGGTTATCTCTTCTCCTTTATTTTACAGTTACGGAAAAAGAGAAAACTTTCCACTATATTGGACTTCTATTAGTATATTTGCACGCTATAATACATAAATTACCACATGAAATCGTCATCACATTCTCCACGAATAGACTGTTTCCTCCCCTTGCGGAACAGAGAACCAAATGGCCGGACTGGTACAGGAACTCCGCAGCAGTGGATGGACAGGGCCGTATCTACGCAGGCTGTGCCCCGTTGGTGTCGAGCCACCCTGCCAGATACCTGCTTACCGTTGCACACCGACGGTATTTTCAGCACACAGGCCATGTTGGACATGGCTCGCCTTTGCGAGGCCGAATACTGCCTGTTCTACCACAAAGCCCTGCCGCTTGAACTGGGTTCCATGCCCTCGCCGCCTTTGCGTGTGGCCGACGACACCCGTGCCGACTTGCTTTATGCCGACCATTACGCCATACGGGGCACGGCATGCCCATCCGCTCATAGATTACCAAAAGGGCAGCCTGCGCGACGATTTCGATTTCGGCCCGTTGGTCTTGATACGTACAGAAGGCCTGAAAGCATACGCCGGACAAGAGAATTTTGCCCGACTATCGTTTCGCTGGATGATGGTATGACTTACGGCTATACTTGAGCCGCCACGGCAAGTTGTTCCATTTGGACGAACCCCTTTATACGAAAACGGAAACCGACACCCGGAAAAGCGGAGAGAAAAATTTCGACTACGTAGACCCGAAAAACCGCACCGTGCAAATCGAAATGGAAAAAGCCTTGTACGGAGCACCTGAAGCAATCGGGGCTTATCTGGCTCCCGACGAATTCGACGAGGTAGACTTCCGTGCCGAAGATTTCCCCTTGCGAGGCCACGGTCGTCATTCCGGTACGCAACCGGGTCCGCACTATCGAAGATGCCATCCGCAGCGTGCTGTCCCAAGAAAATATCAGATTTCGATTTCAACCTTATCGTGGCGGACAATCATTCCACAGACGGAACGACGGAAGCCATCGCACGTTATGCCACCCCGTGACCCTCGCGTCGTCCACCTTATCCCCGAACGCGGCGACTTGGGCATCGGGGGCTGTTGAACTTGGCCGTACACCACCCGCGTTGCGGACGCTTCGTCGTCCAGTTGGATTCGGACGACCTGTACAGTTCACCACAGACTTTGCAGCGCATCATACAAACTTTTATCATGAAAAGGCAGCCATGGTCATCGGAGCCTACCGCATGACGGACTTCTCCCTGCAAACTCTGCCGCCGGGCCTGATAGACCACAAGGAATGGACCCCCGAAACGGCCGCAACAATGCCTTGCGCATCAAGCGGACTGGGTGCCCCAGCGCGCTTTCACCCCCTGATTCTAAGAAGCTGCAAATCCCGAACACCAGTTACGGGGAAGATTATGCACTCGGCTTATGCTTTTCACGCTACTACCGCATCGGGCGCATCTATGAAGAACTTTTTACTTATGACGTTGGGAAGGCAATTCCGACGCGGCACTGAGGCATAGAAAAAGCTCAATGCCCACAATCTTTACAAGGACCGGCTGCGTACTATCGAGATAGAAGCCCGCCGCCGACTGAACCTGACTGTGGGCACACCGCTGAATCCCGAAGAAATGCCAGGCTTTCTTCGCAAGCAATTAGAGGACTGGAGCGAAGCCCGGCAACGTTATGAAGACCTGCAAAAGCAGAGAACAAGGAACTGGCCATCGGCGACCATACGCTGACCGCCCAGTTCAATCCGGCACGAATAGCCTCGACCGGAGCCAATATCTCAGCCGAAGCCTTGGCCGCCCGCCCGTGCTTCCTTTGCGACCTGAACCGGCCGGAGGTACAACACGCCCTGCCCATAGAAGGACATTACCAACTGTTGGTGAACCCTTATCCTATCTTACCGGAACACTTTACCATCCCGGCACGGAGGCATACACCACAAAGCATCCTGCCTCACTTCAAGACCTTGCGCAACATGGCCTGGAACATACCGGAAGCCGTCTTTTTCTACAACGGCCCCGTATGCGGCGCTTCTGCCCCCGACCACATGCACTTCCAGGCAGGGAAACGGGGTGTGTTGCCCATCGAACGGGACTGGAAAAGCTACGAAATGGGGATGGAAAAACTCTATCCCCTGCAACCGGACGAAGAAGAGAGCATCGAGGAAATCATGATGCAAAACGCCAACTGCGGGCTCCTACATCCTCAAAAGTTATATATCCGGTATTTGTCATCCGCACCCGGCCGTCGGAACATCCCTGCCTGCTTTTTGAAAAACTCTACTATGCCCTTCCGCTCTGCGACGGGGGAAAACGAACCGCGCATGAACATCATCTGTTGGCGGCAGTCATGGAACGCCGGACGAGAAGACGAAATCGTCATCCTGATTTTCCCACGCAAGAAAACACGGCCGGCCTGCTACGGACAGACCGGCGAGCACCAACTGCTCGTCAGTCCCGGAGCCTTGATATGGGCGGCCTTGTTCATCACACCGGAGAAAAAGATTTCCGGGCCATCACGGCCGAATTGGCTACGGACATCCTGCGCGAAGTGACGCTGAGCGAAGAAGAACTGAAACCGGTCATCGGGCAGTTCACCCGCCACCAGAAGAAAGACGGCACGGAAAACGCGCACGGCCCGGAACGACTACATGAAGGCACGGAACCCGAAGTCAGCGTAGGCATCATGAGCCGGCAACGTATCCATTTCTCCTCAACGCCACCTATTCGGCCAAAGGCAGCCTCGTAAGGGGCGAGCAAACGGTAGAATGCAGCGAAGGAGGCATCCCTGTGGAACGGAAACCTGTACCGGGAATTGACTTTACCCCTCAGGAAAACAAAGCTTCTTTCTCGCTTTACGACGTGACAATCGGTATCAAATTCCATCGACCGCGAAGACCACACCCTCTTTGATGTATGTGCCGACGACCACTGCCAGCGCTACCAGGGTATCACCAAGGAAACATCGCCCCATGTAGCTGAAGCCATCCGCCAGACCAAGGGACAGATTCTGATGGACGGCGACGAAATCTGCGATGCAAGATTCTCGAAATGCTGCGGCGGAATAACCGAGGAATTCCAGTATTGCTGGGAGGACACGCCGAAGACTTATCTCACGGCGTTCGTCAGAGATATCGCCCTGGGCGTGGGCATCCGTCCCTGCCTGCCGGACCACCCGGGAAGAGGAGGCTGAAAATGGATACGGAGCAACCCGCCAGCTTTTCTGCCACACGGAAGACGAAGAGATACTCCGTCAAGTGCTCAACGACTACGACAGGAAACCACGGACTTCTACCGTTGGCGCGTGGAATACACGCAAGACGAATTGTCCGCAGCTCATCGCCGACAAACTGAAGATGGACCTGGGTGCCATCCTCGACCTCATCCCCGTGGAACGCGGACGAAGGCGGAAGATATCAGCAAGCTCCGAATCATCGGAACAGAGAGACACTTTCATCGGAAAAGAGTTGGAAATCCGCCGTACGCTGAGCGACAGTCATCTGCTGAGTTCAGCCTTCGTGGTGGATAAATATGATTTGAACGACGGCATGCCTCAGCGGTTCGTCCTCCACGGTGCCGGATGGGGGCACGGAGTAGGCTCTCTGCCAGATCGGTGCTGCCGTCATGGGCGAGCAAAGGTTACCGTTACGACGAAATCCTGAAACATTATTATGACGGAATCACCATCCGGAAAGCCTACTCTTGACAGCCTTATGAAAAAGAAAAAATAGACGACTAAGCAAAACACCGGAAACCCCAAGCCCCCATGGAAATGGATTCCGACCCTGTACTTTGCCGAGGCACTGCCTTACGTCATGACCGCATCTCTACCGTCATGTACATGAACGCATGGGACTTTCCAACGCCGAAATCGCTTTCCTATACACTAGCGCACTCCCTCCCGTGGGTCGTCAAACCCCTATGGAGCCCGTTCATCGACCTTGCCAAAAGCAAAAGATGGTGGTTGGCCATGGAGTTCATCGCCGCCGCCATAGCCGGATGGCCTTCACGCTTCCCTCCGCCCATTTCCTCGTCTTTACCCTGATGTTCCTGCTTGGATGATGGCTTTCAGCAGTGCCACCCACGACATCGCAGCCGACGGTTTTTACATGTTGGCGCTCGACCCGCACGAGCAAAGCCTCGTATGTGGGCATCAGGAGCACGTTCTACCGCATCGCCACCATAGCGGGCAGCGGACTGCTCATCATGTTGGCGGGCACGTTGGAAACTTTCACCCGCCGCATCGCCTATTCGTGGAGCATCGCTTTCTACGTGCTGGCGGCATTCTTCATTGCCGTGACTGCCTACCACTTTTTCCACTTGCCGCGCCCCCCGACTGCGACCGGACACGAAAAGCCGTGTCGGCCCGCGGCCTGTGGAAAGACATTTGGCTCACCGTCACATCGTTTTTCCGGAAACCGCAGCCTGTGGCCGCCGTCCTTTCATGCTTTTTCTACCGCCTGCCGGAAGCGTTGCTCATCCGGATTTCCAACCTGTTCCTGATTAAACCCGTCAGCGAAGGCGGACTGGGGCTTTCCACGCAGGAAGTAGGGTTCGTACAGGGAACGGTAGGCGTACTCGGCCTGACCCTCGGCGGCATCATAGGCGGTATAGCCGCCTCGCGCAACGGGCTGAAAAAAGTGGCTGTGGCCGATGGTATGGAGCATCACGCTACCAGACCTTGTATATGTCTATCTGAGTTACTTCCAGTCTACGAATTTCTTGCTTATCAACGCCATGGTATTCATTGAGCAATTCGGTTACGGCTTTTGGCTTCACTGCCTACATGCTGTTCCTCCTATATTATTCGCAAAGGGGAACAACAGACTTCGCATTATGCCTTCTGCACGGCTTTCATGGCCCTGTCCATGATGCTGCCGGGCGCCGTGGCCGGAGAATTGCAGGAAGCCGTGGGATACTTCCACTTCTTCCTTATCGTAATGGCCTGCTGCTTGGTGACGGTCGGCGTCACAGCACTGCTGAAAATAGACCCGGAATTCGGGAAAAAAGAACATCATGGAAACCAAGCATAACCTACGGAAAGCCTTGTTGGTGGCCGACGGAGGCTCCACAAAAACCGACTGGTGCCTGGCAGTTCCCCATCAGGAGCCTCAGCTTTTCCGTACGCGTGGACTCAACCCTGCCCTGTTGGAACCTCCCGCCATCCGGGAAATCCTGCAAACGGAACTGCTTCCCCGGTTGGCCCCCCATCTCCAAGGACCGGAAACGGAAACCCATATCTATTATTACGGTGCGGGATGCCTGCCTTCCGTCTGCGACAAGATGGGACAGGCCCCTTACCGGACTCTTCCCCCGCTCCACAGCCGAAGTCCATTCCGACTGTTGGGGCTGCACGGGCCTTATGCGGACACGAAGCCGGCATTGCCTGCATTTTGGGCACCGGTTCCAATTCCTGCCGTTACGACGGAACATTGTGCAACATGTGTCTCCGTTGGGATACATCTTAGGGGACGAAGGCAGCGGGCACAGGGCAAAACGCCTGATAGGCGACTGGCTCAAAGGACTTTTAGACGAAGAACTAAGCCGTAAGCGGCGGAAAGCTACGGATGGGACGAAGCTGACATCATCCGGAAAGTGTACCGGGGACCGGGAAGCCAACCGTTTCTTAGCTTCTTTCACACCTTTCCTGAAAGCCCACCGTACCCACCCCTGACGCCCACCGTATACTCACAGACTGCTTCAAAGCCTTCTTTGAACGGAACATCATGGCTTTACCACCCCGGATCGCTTGCCGTACACTTCGTGGGCAAGCATAGCCGCCATTTCCACGAAGAACTGGAGGAGGCTGCCGGAATATACGACATACGGATAGGGAAACATCCTCAAAGAACCGATAGACCGGATGGTAAATTACCATCGGCAAAAACTGAAAGACAAAGCAGATTAAAAAGATTTTTAAGGAAAATGCAGTGTTTTTCGCAAAAATATGTTTTATAGCATGTTTTTTACTTGCACGCACCTAAAAAAATGCGCTTACCTTTGCAGCGTTATCCTGAAAAACAATCTTTTTACCTTAAACAAAACTAATACCTAAAAAACTAAAAATACGGGTCGCTGTGGAAGCGACCCGTATTTCTTTTATCCTTTAAAAAGGTCCGTCACCAACCGAGGCCGACAACGGGACCACCGCTCAGGGGCAACTGACGGGAAAGTAATCGAATGAAAAGCGCGGAACTCCACCGTAAGACAATATCGCAGCATTCTTTTCCGGCCTGAGGATAAAGTGATAGATTGCGTTTCGCTGCGATTTTCTCCGTCTCCCACCTTTTCGTATGTGACCGTCTGCGGAATGCGACGGGTGGTTTTCCCCCACAGTCCGGCATACCAAATAAAATCATAAAGCCCCGGAAAACAATTCATCTTTGGAGGTAGATACCGGGATTTAACTTCAGGGAATCCTGCATGTCATAGCCAAAAAGTATAAATCTCATGCCTCTCGTATAGATTGTTCGTATGGGAACATCGGAAACCACCGTCTCCAGATTCCCGTCCTTCCAAGTGTACCGCGCCACGCCGGTTTCCCTCGTAGCCCGAACTGTTCTCACGATGGTAGTTCATCTCGGTTATATGTCCCCGGAGTCGTAAGAAGCCGATACCTCTCCCTAAAAGGACGGGCTTTTCCACCGTTTGCCGTCTCTTGCTCCATGCCGTTGAATTCCATATAAACCACATGGCCTTCCGGAGCGACACGAACGGGCTTGAAACAAACCTCGCGGACACGACCGGTGGCTACGGACTTCTTTTCCTTGAAAACCCGAAACGCCAATGGATGCGTCTCCACTATAAAAGTACCATATTCCGTACTGTAGCCCCCGACCATCCGTCCGTCACGATATTTAAACCGGGTCATGACACTATCCTCCCGACTCCATCCGGAAATCGGACGCACGATGCCCATATCTCGCAAACAGAGGAACCGAAACGGCGTATTCCCCTTCTAAGGGATGCGATTTTTTATTACTCCGACAGCCACACAGCCACAGGCCATATACGCAACGAGCCATATTTTCATCAAACTACGGATCAATCTTATCATATTCCTGCGTTACTATTATTTTATATTACCAATAGCGGTCCATCTCTTGGTAAGAGATAGATCGACATTTAAAATATACTATTTTACAGCCATTTAAAAAATACAAAGTTTAGAAAAACATCGCATTTCTTAGATTTTTTCATACAGTTACTTGGCGTTATCTGGCTTTTTACCTACATTTGCAAACGGTAGTCTATCTCTTACCAAGAGATGGACTTTTTTCATCCCCCAATAGACCTCGAAAAACGACTAAAAAAACAGCTAAACCAAAGCTTATCCTATAAAAAACGTTAAGCATAGACATTTTAATTCTTTTTTTTCTATTGTTTATTTCAAAAAACTCCGTAACTTTGCATCGTGTTTTTCATAGTATTAGATTTAAGGTTAACAAAGGTTGGGTCAGAGCGCTGACCCTTTTTTTATATCCTTACTGTGAAGTAGGGATATTTTTTATAGTCGGAAAAAGAAAATCAACGGGGAGTTCTACGGTATTTTTTAACCACTTATAGAAGTGACTTTCATCAATATTTTTTCACCTACAAACACACCTGAAAACCCAAAGCACTTACATTTTCAAAATCGTTCTGCGCCAAATGAAAAATCATTTGGCTGAGACTGATTTTTCAATCTGCGGCAAACGATTTTCAAATCTCCGCAGAATAATTTTTTGTTGGTATAGATGAAAAAATCCCTATTTTTGCAACCACGAAACAAACAAAAGAAAAAAAACATGCAAACACCACCATGACGAAACATCCACGCGTGGACGTGGCTGACGTATTACGCGGAATAGCCGTAATGGGCATCATTCTGTTGCACTCTATCGAACATTTTAATTTCTACTCCTACCCCGACACTGCGGGACAAAGCGAGTGGTTGGACTTCAGTGACAAAGCCATCTGGGACGGCATGTTCTTCCTCTTCGGCGGAAAAGCATACGCCGTTTTCGCATTGCTTCTTCGGTTTCAGCTTTTCATCCAATACGACAACCAGCGGCTGCGCGGAAAAGACTTCAGGGGACGGTTTTGCTGGCGGCTCTTCCTGCTTTTCCCTTTTCGGCAACCTGAACGCCTCGTTCTTTACGGCGGAGGTATTGGTGCTCTACTCTTTAGTGGGCTTCATCCTTCCGCTCACCTGCCGCCTGAAAGACAAATGGCTGCTGGTACTGGCCTGCGTCCTGCTTATCCAACCCCTACCCTTATACTACGCCATCCGGGCGGCCTGCGACCCGGCATTCGTCACTCCGGCCGTACCCACCGGGCATTTGTGGGCACAAACTTTCGCCGTACAGCAGGGCGGCACGTTTTGAAACCGTACGCGTGAACCTTTGGGAGGACAACTGGCCAGCCTGGCTTGGGCCTGGGACAACGGACGTGTGTTCCAGACGGCGGCCTTGTTCCTATTCGGGCTGCTCATCGGCAGACGGGGCTTGTTCCTGAAAGAAAACCTGAAAGTGTGGAACAAGATACTCTGCGGAGCCTTGGTCGCATTTTTCCCCCTATACGGGCTTGGCAAACATGCTGCCCGACTTCATACAGCAATCCGTCCGTATTGACCCCCGCTGAACCTTGTGGTAAGCTCTTCTTGTATAAATTCGCTTTCATGTTGGTACTGGTTTCGGGCGGCTCATGGCCTTTTACCGCACCCGGATGCAAGCGTTCGCCATGAGCAAAATCATCCCATACGGCAAGAGATGAGCCTGACGAACTACATCCCCAAAGCATTGCCGAGCCATGCTTTATTACAACTGGGGTTTTCCTTGCGACGATTTGGGCATTACGGCCAGCCTGTTGGCCGGAATGGCGTTCTTCGTCCTGCAATTCTCTTTTTCTGCAAATGGTGGATGAAACACCACGACCACGGCCCGTTGAATATGTGTGTGGAAACGGGCCACATGGCTGAAATGACCCGTATGGGTTACGAATGTTCCTTAAACTTATCATATAATGAGAACTTTATTCCTTCTTTATCTTCTTGGGAGTGGCCGGAAACATTTCCGTCCCCTCCCCATGCCAAGTCCAAACCACGTGGGGGACAAAACTATTACGTAGACGCGCAAAACGGTGATGACCGCGCCGACGGAAAGAGCGAAAAACGGCTGGAAAAGCCTCGTCGCGGACGAAAAGAAATACAACTGAATGCCGGCGATTCCTTATTATTGCGCAGGAACTCATCATTCAACGGGCTGTTGGAAGTGTCGGCCGAGGGGATGGCAGGCCGTCCGGTCGTAATCGGTGCTTACGCACAGGCAGGAAACCTGCATCAAGCCCCGGACTCGTCGCTGTACACGGTCTTGGTGCGCAATTCAGACTATCTCACTTTAGAGAATCTGGAGGTCGTGAACACCGGAAAGCAAAGGATGGCGAACCGCACGGGCGTGAAAGTGCTCTGCGAAGATTATGGCGTGTCGCACGACATCGTGCTCCGGGCACTCCATATCCACGACGTGAACGGCAGCCTGATTAAACAGAAAGGGGGAGGTTCGGGCATACTCATCGTCAACCGGGGTAAAGACACGCCCTCCACGTTCGACGGATTACGGGTGGAAGACTGCATCATCCGGAGGTGCGAGCGGAACGGTATCATCTGGTCCGGTTACAGCGACCGCGAACATTGGCATCCCAACACGCGTACCGTCATACGCAAAAACCTGATAGAGGAAGTCCCGGGCGACGGCATCGTCCCCATCGGATGCGACGGGGCCTTGATAGGAATACAACCTGATGCGCAACTGCCCGGGCACATTGCCCCACAGCGAGGCCGCCGCAGGCTTTTGGCCTTGGGTTGCGACAACACCGTGATGCAGTTCAACGAAGTGAGCGACCATAAGGCCCCATGGGACGCACAAGGATTCGACTCGGTTACAACTGCCGCAACACGACCATACAATACAACTATAGCCACGACAACGACGGCGGACTGGTCCTGATTTACGCAATTCAGGCACGTACCACGGTGCAGGCAACCAAGGCAGCGCGGTGCAATATAATGTGAGAATCAATGACGCTATCCGCCCGCGTGCGACCCGTAGCGGAATATTCTCGGCCAACATCCACATTGCCGGTCCTTGCAAAAACACATTGGTACAACGGAACCTCTTGCATGTCAACCCCAAAACGGAGCCGTTCATCGACCGCAGTATCATCACGTCCGATTCATGGGACGGCTATGCGGACTCTACCGTGTTCCGGGAAAATGTATTCTTCGTCCCGCAGGAATCAGAAATCCGCCTGAACCGCTCCACCCGTAACACGTTCGACGGGAACTATTACTTAGGCAACATAAAGGACGGCCCGAGACCCGAACGGCAGAAACGCATCGGGCTATTACAACCAGTGCATCAGCAAAGACCCGTCCGGCTTCAGCAGTTTGTCTTTCCTCTTCGACACGGTAATTATCGGTGACGGCTCTGCCGTACTGAAAGCGGTGAACCGGGACGCCATCCACCGCTTTTTTGAAATGATGAAAGAAGAATGAGCCTTTCAAAAGAATAACGGGAGCCGGTCTTGCCGACCTCGCTCCCGTTACACTTTTTTATAATATGGCTTTGCCCGTTCCTTAAATGGACAAAATCCCCAATACATTTATCAACTCTTTCTTCACCGGCTTGTCGCTCTTGATGGCATTGCAGAACGGTACGTACACCACTTCATCATTCTTGATGCCGATCATCACGTTACGCTGCCCTTCGCGCAAAGCCGTAATGGCGCCTACCCCCAAACGGGAAGCCAAAATACGGTCGTAAGCACTCGGAGAACCGCCACGCTGCAAATGCCCGAATAGACACGCGCACGTCGAACTCGGGGTATTCTTTCTCCCGGTCGGCATAATACATGGCACCGCACTTGGGGCTTTCGGACACGATAACCATACTGGAACTCTTGCTCTTGCGAATACCCCGGCTGATGAACTGTTCCAACTGGTCGGCATTGGAAGAGTCTTCGGGAATGATGGCAGCTTCCGCCCCGCTAGCTATCGCACTGTTCTGCGCCAGGAAACCAGCATCGCGCCCCATCACTTCGATGAAGAATATACGTTCGTGCGAAGTCGCGGTATCACGAATCTTGTCTACACACTGCACAATGGTATTCAACGTCGTGTCGTAACCGATAGTGGAATCCGTCCCGCTCAGGTCATTGTCGATGGTGCCGGGCAGACCGATACAGGGCACATCGAACTCCTCCGCAAAAAATGCGTGCACCTTCAAGCGAACCGTTACCCCCTATGATAATCAAGGCATCAATACCTGTTCCACCATGTTGTCATAAGCCTTTTTACGCCCCTCCGGCGTAAGGAATTCCTTGCTGCGAGCCGTTTTCAGAATCGTTCCTCCCCTCTGGATGATATTGCTCACATTCTCTGTCGTAAATTCCTGAATTTCGTTGTTAATCAATCCTTCATAACCACGATATATACCTTTTACCTTCAAACCCGCTGCTATCCCGGCACGCGTAACAGCGCGGATAGCGGCATTCATTCCGGGAGCATCTCCTCCGAAGTCAAAATACCTATACAATTAATCTTTCCCATGTTAGATGATTATAAATGGAATTCCGCTACAATCCCGATTTGAAAGTCGGAGACAAAGTCGAGGTTTACATCGAGAACCAAGAGGACAAAAAGGACAGCTCATCTTTCTCACAAGAAGGCACGCGCTACCCGTTCCTTGGGACCGTGTTAACTCGGCTCTTGAAAACGACGAAATCATCAAAGGATATATCAAATGTCGCACGAAGGGCGGTATGATTGTCGATGTATTCGGTATCGAAAGCATTCTTGCCCGGTTCTCAAATCGACGTTAAGCCTATCCGTGACTACGATGTATTCGTAGGTAAAACTATGGAATTCAAAGTTGTTAAAATCAATCAAGAATTCAAGAATGTGGTTGTTTCGCACAAAGCTCTTATCGAAGCCGAGCTCGAACAACAGAAGAAAGAAATTATCAGCCAAACTCGAAAAAGGACAAGTACTCGAAGGAACTGTCAAGAATATCACTTCCTATGGTGTATTCATCGATTTGGGCGGCGTAGATGGTTGATTCACATCACCGACCTTTCTTGGGGACGTGTGATCTACCCCGAAGAAGTAGTTTCTCTCGATCAGAAAACTCAATGTAGTTATCCTCGATTTCGATGATGAGAAAAAGCGCATTGCATTGGGTCTGAAACAGCTGCAACCCCATCCTTGGGACGCTTTGGATCCCGAATTGAAAGTGGGTGACAAAGTAAAAGGTAAAGTTGTCGTGATGGCCGACTACGGCGCATTCATCGAAATAGCTCCGGGTGTCGAAGGTCTTATCCACGTTTCCGAAATGTCTTGGACGCAACACTTGCGTAGTGCACAAGACTTCATGAAAGTAGGCGATGAAGTAGAAGCTGTCGTTATCTGACTCTTGACCGTGAAGAACGTAAAATGTCTCTCGGCATCAAACAGCTGAAAAGCCGACCCTTGGGAAAACATTGAAAGAAATATGCTGTCGGTTCTCGTCATCATGCCAAAGTACGTAACTTTACAAACTTCGGTGTATTCGTCGAGATCGAAGAAGGCGTAGACGGTTTGATTCATATCTCCGACCTTTCTTGGACGAAGAAAATCAAGCACCCGTCTGAATTTACGCAGATCGGAGCAGAAATCGAGGTTCAGGTATTGGAAATCGATAAAGAAAACCGCCGTTTGAGCTTGGGTCACAAGCAACTTGAAGAGAATCCTTGGGACGTATTCGAGGGTATCTTTTACCGTTGATTCTCTCCATGAAGGTACTATCATCGAAATGCTCGATAAGGGTGCTGTAATTGCTCTGCCTTATGGCGTAGAAGGTTTCGCTACTCCGAAACATTTGGTAAAACCAAAGACGGAACTCAGGCTCAATTGAAGAGAAACTTCCGTTCAAGGTAATTGAGTTTAACAAGGAAGCAAACGTATCATCTTGTCTCACAGCCGTATTTTCGAAGATGAAGCTAAGGCCGAGGCTAAGAAAGAAAATGACTGCTAAGAAAGCCGCTAAAAAGCAGCTAAGGCAGACGATGCTATCGTAACTCCTCAAATGGAAAAAACTACTTTGGGCGATATCGATGCACTGGCAGCTTTGAAAGAGAAACTCGACGCAGAGAAAAAAAAATAAGGTGCGTTAAATAGGAAAAAATACGAAAGACCGGCAATCTTGCCGGTCTTTTTTGTTTCATTATCGCCCTTTTTAGGTTAAAGTTGGAAAAGCGTATCTTTTATCCGTCAAAGGAAGGAAATGGAAAAGTTTGAGGTGAATATTTTGGGATGCGGGTCGGCTTTGCCTACCGCACGGCACTATCCGAGTACGCAGATTTTGAACATCCGCGAAAAATTATACATGATTGATTGCGGAGAAGGAGCACAACTGCAGTTGAGGCGTTCGCGGCTTAAATTCTCGCGGCTGAACCATATATTCATCTCCCACCTGCGGCGACCACTGTTTTCGGTTTAATAGGCCTCATCTCTACTTTTTGGCTTATTAGGGCGTACAGCGCCTCTATACGTACATGCCCCGGCGGCATTCGGCCCCATATTGCAAAGTCTGCTGAGCTTTTTTTGTAAAGGGGTTAGATTTCCGTGTTGAGTTCTACCGTAGATACCTCGCGCCATACTTTGATTCATGAAGACCGCTCCGTCTACGTTTACTCCATCCCCCTGCGCCACCGTATCGAATGCTGCGGTTTCTGTTTCAGGAGAAAGCCACTCTGCCACACATCCGGCGAGACATGATCGATTTCTACCGTATCCCGATCTGTGAAATCAATAACATCAAAAACGGAATGGACTGGACTACGGAAGACGGCACACTCGTCCCCAGCCACCGGCTTACCGAACCATCGGACCCTCCACGCTCTTTCGCCTATTGCTCGGATACGTGCTATCTACCGGAACTTGCCCAATATATCCAAAAAGCAGATTTATTATTTCATGAAGCCACGTTCTCGCACGATGACCTGGCAAGGGCAAAAGAAACATTCCATACCACGGCCCTACTGAGGCAGCCACACTCGCACGGGACAGCCAAGTCAAAAAGCTCTGTATCGGTCATTTTTCGGCACGGTATGAAGACGAAAGCCAACTCCTGAAAGAAGCCCAAAGCATATTTGAACCGACAATCCTTGCAAGGGAAAATCTTCTCATAAAAATTTAACGAAGGGGAAAAATCGTTTTCACACAATAAAATTTGTTTCTTCCGTTAGAATACCTATATTTGTATTCCATTAGAATAAATGAAGAATAAGACTATGATGAAAAAGACACTTCTTTTAATATTGACGACCTTCCTCCTGAATACCGCAGGAGTTTGTTGGGCGCAAGAAGAAGAACGAGCCGGAGACAGAACTTTCGGCCCACATCCATAGTCGTGAAAGGCTCTACTTCATCAGTCTATAATAACGCCAACGGAAGCATATTGGAGATTTTCTCCTGACGGTACTAAGGTGGCAACAATAAGAATTGACAGCAACGAAAAAACAGTAGACTTATCTCTGAAGAAAGGCTGTTATATATTAAAGGTTAATAAAGTAGTGCGCAAGATTTCCATCCGCTAATTCATGTAATGGGATTTTCTCGTTTTTCAATCTCTTCCTCTTCGGTCTGATTATCATTTCATGCCATGAAGAGAAAAGAAATGCAAACATCAACATCCAGTTGGACGATTTTGCAGATTGGAACATACGGGAATATAGTTTGTCCAGTCGGAAAATACGACATGAAATCGACAGCCTGCGGCTACTTCCTCTCAAAATGTATGCAGACGAGCATACCCGTAAATACTATGCCTCAGTGCTCCTTTCCTTTGGATTACCCGCTCGGGCATAGATGAAAAAAGCGGATACGTTACTGACTTACCTCAAAAGGCTTCTTTGGCCGGTCTACGGGAAAGTAATTTTTATATATCCGAGCTTCAAACGAACCTGCGACGAATCCGTCAACTGGATTTCGACACCGAAAACAACATCAATTCCGTTTTCGGACGTACCGAGTTCCTGCTTACGAAAGCTTATCTCAGATACGTATGCGGACAACGCTTCGGATACGTCCAACCGAACTATATTTTCAACCGGTTAGAACAAACGGACACAACGAAAAAAGCTCCTTTTCGCCGATTGTATGACACCGAGACGGAAAGCGCGGATCAAGAATTCATCCATAAAGCCCTCTCTATACTGAAAGACGGGAACTTTACCGATTTTTTTCCGGGACATACAACCCGATAACCCATTATACTACCAACTGACAAACCTTTGCCTGCAAACGCAAAATCCGGAAACACGCCGTAAAGCCATCGTCAATATCGAACGGAGCCGTTGGCGAACCCTTCGCGCCGCGCACGACAAGTACGTATGGGTCAACCTGGCTGCCGCGAAGCTTTATGCCGTAGACGAAAAAAGCCGGAATATCTGGACATGAAAATATGCATCGGCAGCCCCAAAAGTAAAACCCCATGTTGCAAAGCCGTATCGAAAGGGTAGACATGAATCCATATTGGAACATCCCATACAGCATTGTAAAAAGGAGATAGCCCTCGACATGCAGGAAACGAGACTTATTTCTCACGCAACCGTTATCGTATTTTCAGTAAAGAAACCGGAGAAGAACACCTCCTGCAGCAGTCACGGCCGACATGCTTACCAGTGGCCGTTCTGACGGGTACGCCAAGATAACGGAGAAGGTAATTCCTTGGGAAGACTTATATTCAGGTTTCCCAACAATTTCTCCATCTACCTGCACGACACCAACAACAAACAGGCTTTCAAGCGCACAAACAGAGCCATCAGCCACGGATGTATCCGAATAGAAAAACCGCTCGAACTGGCTGTCTTTTTTATTAGATACACCAGAAGAAAAAAACAGTAAACAGACTTCGGGGAAGCTATCGGACTACCTCCGTTGAATTCATCTATTCCCATAGAAAAAAAGGCGAACCGTTGAAAGTAGGCATACAACGTTTCGATCCTTCCATACCGTCGTCATAGACTATTACACCCTCTATCCGAAACCCGGACGGCGGATGGGAAGAAAGTCCCGACCCATACGGTTATGATGAAATTTTACTCAAAAAGTTAGAAGCTTTTTAAACCATCTTCCTTCCGGGTGTCCCTATCTAAACAACGACTTGTACGAGCATGAATTCTACGGAGGAAACTTCACTCATCCACCGGCTGAACCAACCGGAACATCAACGCCAAGCATTTGAACAATTGGTGAACCTTTACAGCCCTCAGCTGTATCGTCAAATCCGCCGTATGGTATACAGTCATGACGACACCAATGACATTTTGCAAAAAATACATTTATCAAAGCATGGGTCAATTTAGACACTTTCCGCGGCGATGCCCGTCTGAGTACATGGCTTTACCGTATTGCCACCAATGAAACCCTGAACTTCCTACAACGGAAAAAAGACACGACCGGACTGGACGATGCCCCGTCGGCCATCGTCAGCCAACTGACGGCCGACGAATATTTCGATGGAAACGAAACGGAGCTTCAGTTGCAAAAAGCCATCGCCAGTTTGCCGGACAAGCAACGCGCCGTATTCCATTTAAAGTATTACGAAGAAATGAAATACGAAGAAATGAGCTGCATATTAGACACCAGCGTAGGTGCCTTGAAAGCCTCCTACCACCATGCCGTGAAAAAATATGCGATTTTTTAAATCCCAAGATTAAACCTTTTGAATCCGGAAATATCAAATATACAAAAGAAAGGAATGCCAATTATGAAAGAAGAAGATTTCATCCGAAAAAATACGGTTCCGGCAACCCGTTCAAGGTTCCGGAAGAGTATTTCGAGCAGTTTACGTCCGAATTGATGAGCAAATTGCCGGAGAAGGAAATGAAGCCTGTTCTCTATGCCCTCCCCTGCCGACGAACACGCATACGCACGCTATGGTATGCAGTGGCCGCCGCCCTATGCGGTGCCATGTTTCTCGGAACATATTATCTCCGGTCCGTAATTCACCCCCACAGTGAAAGCCCTGTGGCACAATATGGAGAGACCATAGAAACCGAAGACATTTATATGGATGACGTTCTCGATTACGCCATGGTCAGCAACCACGAAATCGCCCTATATTTGACAGATGTGTATTAATTCATAGACATAAAACCAGATGAAAGAAAAATACTGCCCATGTTCGTCTTGTTTTGGGTACTCGGTCACATACAGTTCATGGCCCAACCGCCCAAAAGACAGTTCTCTCCTCAAGATTTTGTGAAGCGTCTGAGAGTTTCATCGTACGTGAAGCCTGCCTGACTCCGACCGAAGCCACGGCCTTTTTCCCGATTTTCCACGAACTTCATGACAAACAACGGGGCATCAACTGGCAAATCAGGGAACTTAAAAAAAGAAGCCTCCCTGCCCATGCGACAGACAAAGATTACTATAACCTCATCAAAGAAATCAATAAATTAAAGATTGAGTCGGCCGAACTGGAAGACCTTTACTACAAAAAAAAATGTGCAAAGCGATTCCGGCCCGGAAAGTACATGAAGCGATGCAGGCCGAAGACCGCTTCCACCGTCGCATGTTACGTAAGTTCAGCAACCGGCCGGACAAGTCCAAAGCAAAAGTAAGCACAGCTCGCAAGGCTGTGCTTTTTCGTTTCAAGTCCATATCTAAAGAATACATAAAAAGCCCCCCCCCGTCCCGATAACAGATTAATCTTCGTAACTTTGAAGAAGATATATGATATAAACCCTAACATGTTTTCATCCATGCTGACCACCCTCTGCATCTTGATTCTTTTTCCGCCATATTTTTTGTCAGCGGAAAAATACGTTCCGACATCGTGGCATTATGCGCCTTAGTAGCCCTCGCTGATATTCCAGATCCTCACCTCCGGAAGAAGCCCTGCGGGATTCTCCAACCCGTAGTCATTATGATGGTGGGCCTGTTTGTCGTCGGAGGAGCCATCTTCCAGACCGGCCTGGCCAAAATGCTAAGTTCGCGCATTCTCAAACTGGCCGGAAACAGCGAGCTACGCCTGTTCATCCTCATCATGGCTGTCACCCGGCCATCGGCGCTTTCGTCAGCAACACTGGTACCGTGGCCCTGATGCTCCCGATTGTCGTCAGTTTGGCGGCATCCAATCCCCACATGAACGCTAGCCGGCTACTTATGCCGCTGGCCTTTGCCAGCAGTATGGGCGGCATGATGACCCTAATCGGCACGCGGCATCGTGGACGCCATTGCCACCGACCACGCACCTCACTCTGAGGAAGATAAGCTGAGGCATGGCCGGTATGGTGGGCGCAGGACCGCCTTCGGCGTGTGCTACACTAAGCTGTGCAAGCAG
>VOFI01001817.1_pt1 | contig 20780 bp, 32 predicted proteins | sample 5384131 | NCBI WGS metagenome assembly VOFI01 (sample SAMN12384728, study PRJNA508395) | human gut metagenome | isolation source: healthy gut H | host: Homo sapiens | reverse complement strand
TTGGGCATCGTCAAAGATACCGTCCAATGCCGCGATAGGTTCGCTGGAATTTGACTATCAGCGTTTGATAGGTCGTGCTCATTTGTTGCTCCTCCTCTTTCCCCTTTTCGCTTTGCGTTCAGCCACTTTATCCTCGCGGGTTCGGCACTCGTCCAATGTGGGTTTGACACAAGTGAACAGTTCTCCGTCCAATCATGCTTTCGATTCTTACTTCCATATCAATGTTGTTTTTTAGGGTTATGCTAGCACCGCTTTCATCCGCTCACGGATAAGGTTAGCGTTCTTGTTCACAAGGTCTATGATGCGCTCGTAATACTCGTCTATGCTTTCGCTACCTTGACGATTATTTCCTGTCAGTAGATTACCAACTGAAGAATTTGGATTTGTTGCTAAATGAACTCTCCGCATCTTTTTCCCCTTTTGCGGTTGCCGCTGTTATTCACGCTCACGCCTTTCAATCTCCCAGCGCGGCGTTGTTCGGCCCGTTCCTTCTCGTGCTTAGTGGCTCAATCTTTCGAGTTGGTGTTGTCGTGCCGCCAACCCAAATCTTTCGGGGGCAGATGTTCTTCCGGGTTGCAGGAGGTTCACCGAGTTTTGTTGACATACGCGAATAGTCGCAAACCACATGGAGAAGCGTTGTCTATCCGATACTTGTGGACGCTTGGCAATCAGATATGATGCCCAGCATTCATCGGCAGTACGGGCATGTGTCGCACAGTACGCCGTTTGCCCCACCCCCGGTGACCCGGTGGCTCGAAGGTACGTTCCTTCTGGTGTCGATATGTCTCAATACAGTGCGGCATGCCCAACCATTTGTGTCGCTGATATTGAAAAGTTCATTTTGCATCTTGGTCTTCGCCTGCTGGAAGCCCAACCCGCAACAATGAGGGTTGACGCCAGTTACCGGGGCTGGCGGTCTGTTGCGGTTTTGCAACTCTTGCGGAGTTCCTCCTCTGTATATCTGCGAGCTGCGTTCTGACGCGTGCCTCCGCCTTTCTCCGTCCGTGAAGCCGTTACAACCGCTTTTCTGCACATAGTTCACATCTGTATCGTTCTCTTAAAATGGTCAGTTCCTTTCATATCGCTGTCGTTTTTATGAGTTGTCTCTGTTTCAGTATCTCCCTCCAATAAATCGGCTCAACCTCGCTCAATAGGAAGTCGGTAAAGTCCTTCCGGGTGTTCTTGTTCAGTTCGTGGTAGAGTTTACGGAACACGAATATATTGCCGTTGAGGTATGTTTCCGGACTTTGTCCAGCCGGGTGGGCAACAATCATTCTTCCCGGATTGCCCGCTGTGTGTGGCCGCTTGTTTCATTTATGGGGCAGGCTGACACTCTCTGCATTCACTTTCCGCCCTTCGAGGATTCCCAGAACCGGACCGGATCGGTGATGAGGAGCTTTTTCGACCGACTTGCTGCCGTCGGTCACCAGTTCGTAAAGCCTTCCGGATGGGTCGAGACGACGGTCACCTTCCGGTGTCCGACGGGAATTTCCGACAGCAGCCGCGAATCGGCCTGCGTGAAACTCTCCATGCTGCCGTGCTGGCCCACGGTGAAACCGTGTCCGGCTCGATGAACCCCTGGTTATTGACGATCTGTGCGTCGCGCAGCTCCTTTTCGGCCCCGACGATGTAGTAAACCGTGTGCAGGCGGTTCTCCAGTTCCAAGATCATCTCGCCGTCCTTCGATGGTGTCGCCTTTGCGCAGCAGCGCCGAGCGCTGCAGCGAAAAGATCTCTTTTTCGCGGTTCTCCCCGCAGCAGGCGGCTCGAAGCGTTTCGCGATCTCCTCGACGGGCGGCGGTCGTTTTCGGCCCAGCCACCACGGTGATCAGGTTCTCGCGCTGATCGGATGGAGCGCGAGTGCCTGAGATATGCTGATGTCCGCGAAGACGGCGTTGATGAGCGAAACTTTGTGCAAAATGATTAATCGCCTGCTCGCTTGACCGTGCTGCTGCCGGGGACCTCGCGCGATTATCTTCGCTGACTGCCGCAAGTGTGAGAACCGTCGCCGTACGGACTGGCAAATTTTTTTTCATGTCTCTTTCCGTTTGATTCCGATCAAATTGTCCCGTGGCGCAAATATATGGATAAAAAAAGATACCGTGTACGGAAAATTTTCTCCGGTGAGTGATTCCGGACGAAAAAGCGACGAAAACGGACCGCACTCTTGCGGCCCGGCTTTTCCTCGCTTTCGCGGAGCAGGTCTTCTACTTCGGCAGCTTTATCGTAGCGAAGTTTCGCAGTGCCTTCATAAACTTATCGACGCGACCGGCGGTGTCAACCAACTTCATCTTGCCCGGTGTAAACGGTGCGAGGTGTTGGAAATTTCCATCTTATACACGGGATAGGTTTCGCCGTTCACTTCGATGGTCCCTTTGGTCGAAAACGGCGGACCGACACAAAAAACACGTGGTCATTCGACATGTCCTTTGAATGCCACCAACGATAATTTTCCGGATGGATACCCTCATTTCGTTGTTTTTGCTTTAAATTTAGTGCTTTAAGCGTAATAAAGGTACGAATTTATTTTCAACAAAACAAGCTCCGAAGTGGCCGTTTTTTCCTGCTTCCGCATCGCACTTTTTCCCGTCCCAAAACGTCGAGACGGAGCGAGACCGGCGGGCAGCTGAATATGCTGATGCAGTGCATCCGCGATATCGAGCGCATCGGCGACTACGCCACGAATTTTGACGAAATGGCAAAGAAGCTGAATGACGCCGAGCTCCATTTCTCCGACAGCGCCCAGCAGGAGATGGACATCCTCGGGGCCGCCATCCTGGAGATCCTGCAGTTGACCGTCGATGCCCCTGGATCACGACGACGACGCCACCGCCCGGCGCACGAGCCGCTGGAGGAGTGTTATCGACGATATGGTCCTTGCTGCTGAAAGCGGCACAGACCGGCTTTCGTGTCAGGGCATCTGTTCCATCCAGTCCGGCATCGTCTTTATGGACGCGCTGACCCACCTGGAACGAGCGGCGGACCAGTGCTCCAGCATCGCCATGACGATGCTGGGCCGCAACAACGAGGCCATCATGAGCAACCATCACGATTACCTCCACGAGCTCACGCCTCCGGCGATCAGTCCGTACCTCGCCGAGCAGGCGCGGGCGCAAGGAGTATTCGTCCCGCTGCAGCAGAGATCAAATACCACGTCTCCTCCCCCACTGTATCAAGTCTTGCGATTCCGGCGGGGCGCTTGTCACAAATGCACAAAGTACAGGGGAATTTTTCTGCGCGGCACTACCGTTGGACAAACGGCAGCGGGGCTGCTATGATAAAAGCAGCACAATTGCATAACGCTTATAGTAGAATTTATATAGGTCCATGATATGGTTGATCGTCTTAGTTGGCCGTAAAGCTGTAAATAAATTCCCCTGGAAAAAGAAATTTATAAGCGGCTGTTTACGGCGCTTTTCATTACACCCGGCCGGTAACGAAGGGAAAGGGAGTTTTTACGATGCAATATCCGAATCATTCTTTTGTGCTCCACGGCGATCTCGCTACGCGGCGGCGCGGGACAAGCTGATCACGCAGCGGGCGGGTACCTGGTCTGGTGTGGATGGGCTGTCCCAGGGTGTCTTTGCCCAGTGCCCGGAGGAATTCCGGCATCTGCCCCAGTATGATTACGCGGACCAGCTCATCATCCCGGGGGCTGACAGACCTGCATATGCACGCGCCCCAGTTCAGCTTCCGCCCGTCGGGGCTGGATATGGAGCTGCTGGACTGGCTGAACACCTATACCTTCCCCGAGGAGAGCAAATACGCGGACCTCACCTATGCCAAGACGGCCTACGGCCACTTCGTCCACGATATTCTGCGGGGCCCAACACCCGGGCCTGTCTGTTCGGCACGCTGCACGTCGACGCGACGATTGCGCTGATGGACCAGCTGGAGCAGGCTGGGCTGGTGACGATGGTCGGCAAGGTCAATATGGACCGCAACGGCGCCCACCCTGCAGGAGGCCAGCGCCGAGGCCAGCGCCCAGGCGACGCGCCGGTGGGCTGAGGCCATCGACGGGCGCTATGCCCACACCAAGCCCATTCTGACGCCACGGTTCATCCCCTCCTGCTCGGACAAGCTCATGGGGATGCTGGGGAAATTCAAAAGCAGTACCGGCTTCCGGTGCAGTCCCACCTCAGAAAATCTCGGGAGATTGCCTGGGTCAAGGAGCTCTGCCCGGGGACGAAGCACTACGGCGGGGCCTACGATCAACTGGCCTCTTCGGCGGGGGGCGGACGCCCGACGATCATGGCCCACTGTGTCTGGTCCAGTGACGACGAGATCGCGCTGATGCGGGAGCGGGGCGTCTATATGGCCCACTGCGCTGCGTCCAACAGCAACCTGGCCTGGGCATCGCGCCTATGCGGCGGTTCCTGAATGCGGGCGTCCCTGTCGGCCTGGGCAGCGATATCGCAGGCGGAACGCATACGTCCATGCTGCGGGCAATGGTCGATTCCATCCAGGCCTCTAAGCTCTGCTGGCGGCTCATCGACCAGGGATCTGCAGCCCTGAGCGTGACAGAGGCGTTCTGCTCGGCAGCGTCGGCAGCGGTCGTTCTTTGGCGTCGGTCGTTTGACGAGGGGTACGAGTGCGACGCCGTCGTCATCTCCGACGCGCGCAGTATAACCACGCGGGGCTGGAAAACCTTTGCCACGCGGCTGGAGCGGACGATCTAATTTCTGAGGACCAGGACGTGCAGCATAAATTCGTCCAGGGCGGAAGTTAGTTTTAATTGGGCGTTGGACCTCAACGCGACCCGCTGCGCTGGGCTCGTTTGAAGGGGGCTTGCAGCCTCTTTCTCCCTATGCGGACAAGTCCGCATAGTTGCACCTTTGTGCGCGCATAATTTTCACGCCGTTGGCGTGAAAATTCCACACTTGCAAGGCGTAAAGAGTTTTTCCCGACGGGGCGCTGCATGGGTTCTACGCTAGAGCAAGCCTCGAGGAGCAAAATCGGTATCGCTGTAAGTTGAGGGGCAAAATCAAAGATTTTTGACTCGCTTAAGATTTTGACTCGCTTATTGACCAACGGTCGCTTGCGCTTTGAGTCTCACCCACTTGCCGCCGGAAAATAGACTGACTTTTATTTTAGCCGTGGGCGCAAATTCTGCGAGGCTTTTTTAGGGGCGGCAACGGTAGGCAAATGGGCCTTGGCAGAAGGGCGGATTTTTAGGTATAATATACACACCGTGGGGGACCTGCGGTGTGTATTTTAACTTTTACTTAGGAGGGCATTGCGATGCAGCAGGTTTTACGATTTTTGAAAAAGTGCGGGACGTATTATTTGGCAACGGTGGAGGGCGAGCAGCCGCGGGTTCGGCCATTTGGGACGGTCGATCTGTTGAGGGCAAGCTGTATCTCCAGACGGGCTCTTCCAAATCTGTCGCCCAGCAGCTGAAGGCGGACCCGAAGGTCGAGCTCTGCGCCTTTGATGGAGAGCGCTGGCTCCGGGTCGCGGCGACGGCGGTATATGATGACAACATCGAGGCCCAGAAGCATATGCTGGCTGCCTACCCCAGCCTGCAGGCGATGCCGTACCAGCCCGGCGACGGCAACACGGCGGTTCTACTACCTCCGGGACGCGACAGCGACGTTCTCCTCCTTCACGGCGGCGCCTGAGGTCGTCCGGTTCTAAGAGGGCGCATGGAAGGGCCGTATATCGTCTTCGACGTCGAGACGCCCAACGCCGCCAATGACCGCATCAGCGCCATCGGTGTGACAGTCGTCTCCGGCGGGAGGATCACGGAGTCGTTTGCAACTTTGGTCGACCCGAGGCGCCGTTTGACCCGTTCAATATCGCACTGACGGGCATCACGCCGGCGGCAGTCTTAGGGAAGCCCAACTTCCCTGCCCTGTGGGCGCGGCTGGCGGGGCTGTTTTCCAGCGGCGTGCTGGTGGCACAAATGCGCCGTTTGACCTGGGCGTCCTTGCCAAGTGTCTGCGGGACTATGGCATCGCCTGAAGCCGGAGGCGGCGTATCTGTGCACGTGCCAGATGGGCCGCGTCTGCCTGCCGGACGCGCCGAACCACAAGCTCAATACCCTGTGCGCTCTTCTGCACATCCCCCTGGACCATCACGACGCGGGCAGCGACAGCCGCGCCTGCGCGGCGCTGCTGCAGCACTATCTGGCCCGTGGGTGGGACCCGGCGCGGTATCTCCGGCGGTATGACGTTGCGGCGCGGCGGACGCTGCCGCAGCGGCCGGGCAAGGCCCTGCCTTCCCCCCGGCTGCCTGCCAGGCGCTGCAGCGGCTGCGGGAGCGGGGGCACAGCGCCTATTTTGTCGGCGGGTGCGTCCGGGATGCGCTGCGGGGGCAAACGCCTGCGGACTTTGACCTGGCGACATCTGCGACGCCGGAGGAGGTCGCCGCGTGCTTTGACCGGGTCACGCCACGGGGCTGCAGCACGGGACGGTGACGGTCCTGCAGGGCGGTCTTGCGCTGGAGGTCACGACCTACCGGCTGGAGGGGACCTACTCCGACTGCCGCCACCCCGACGCCGTCCGGTTCACCCGGGATATCATTGAGGACCTGGCCCGGCGGGACTTTACCATCAACGCCATAGCCTACGCGCCGGGCGAGGGACTGCTGGACCCTTTGGCGGGCAGCAGGACCTGGCCCGGGCGTCATCCGCTGCGTCGGCGACCCGATGCGGCGGATGACGGAGGACGCGCTGCGCATTTTTGCGGGCGCTGCGCTTTTCCCGCCGTGCTGCTTTGGCCTCGACCCGACGGCCCGGGCGGCGTTTTGCCAGCGGGGCTGCTGGCCCGGGTCAGCCAGGAGCGCATCGCATCTGAGCTTTTGCAAGCTGCCTCCGGCCGGGCTGCGGGGCGGGTGCTGCTGGAATTTCCCCAGGTGCTGGCGGTCTTTCTCCCGGAGCTGGAGGCGCAGTTGGGCTTTGACCAGTGCAACCCCACCACAGCTTTTGATCTCTACACCCACACGGCAAGGACCGTGGCGGGCGTTCCACAGGAGGCCCCGCTGCGGCTGGCGGCGCTGCTGCATGACATTGCAAAGCCCGCCTGCTTTACGAAAGACGAAGCCGGCATCGGCCATTTTACGGCCACGCAGCCCAGGGGCGGCGATGGCGGAGGAGATCACGCACCGACTGCGGCTGGACAGCGCGACGTGTACCCGCGTGACACAGCTCGTCAAGCGGCACGACACGCAGATTAACCCGGAGGCCCGGGCTGTCAAGCGGGCGCTGCGGCGGATGACACCGCCGGTCCTCTTCCAGCTGCTGGCCCTGCAGCGGGCGGACCGCCGCGGGCGAAAAAATCGAGCCCGTCGATCTGTCCGATCTGGACGAGGTCCAGGCGCTGGCGGAGGAACTTTTGCGGGAGGACGCCTGCTTCTCGCTGCGGGACCTGGCGGTCAACGGGAATGACCTGCTGCAGGCGGGCGTCGCCCCGGGCAAACCTGTCGGCGCGGCGCTGGCGGGCTTACTGGACGCCGTCATCGACGGCAAGGCAGAAAATACACAAAGCAGGCGCTGCTGGCATATCTCAAGACCATGCCGCAGGCGCCCGAAAGCGAGGCATAGTATGCTAACAGAGGAACGCTATCAGTACATTTTGGAATACTTGCAGGAGCACGGCAGCGTCACCCTGTCGCGGAGCTGACAGGGCAGCTGGGGCTTCGGAATCGACCATCCGGCGGGACCTGAACGCCCTGGGAAACCTGGGCAAGCTCTCGAAGGTCCACGGCGGCGCGACGGCACTGCACCTGGATTTTCCTATGTTGAGCACCCCATCGAGACGAAGTCCAAGCCTACGTCGAGGGAAAAGCGGCGCATCGGCCAATACGCCGCCCAGACCATCCGCAAGGATGACTTTCTCTTCCTGGACGCACGACGACGGGAATGATGATTGACTATATCACAGAGCCCAGCATCCAGATCGTCACCAACGGGTTTTTCCCACGCCCAGGCGGCTGGCGCGGCGGGGGTTCAAGGTCTTTCTCATTGGCGGGCAGATCAAGACGTCGACGGAGGCCGTCGTCGGGTCGGAGATCTGCGGGCCATTGCGCAGTTCCATTTTTACGAAGTGCTTTCCTCGGCGTCAACGGCATCGGCCTGACCAGCGGGTTCACGACGCCGGACCTGACGAGGCGAATGTCAAGCGAGCCGTCGCCCAGTACAGCTATGTGACATATATTCTGGCCGATCATTCTAAATTTGACAAGGTCTCCTCTTCAGCTTCGCGCCTCCCAGGCGTGCACATTCTGACGGGACCGGGAGCCGGACCCCAAGTTTTAAAGCACTGCATCATAAAAGCCATATCCCCCGAGATATCGCGAAGCTGTGAGGCTTTTGACGAAAGCAGCAGGCCCAAAGCCTGCTGCCCTGTGGTCGGTTTTTTGCTCATTTGTTGTAAGGAAAACACACAAGAGCGGAAAGAAATGGGTGTTGTGAAAGCGTTTATTTCACCACCGCCGCGAAGCCCTGCTCCAGGTCGGCGAGGATGTCGTCGATGCTCGGTGCCGATGGAGAGGCGGACAGTGTTGGGGCGAATGCCGCTGGCCAGGAGCTCTTCGCCGGAGAGCTGGGAGTGGGTCTCGTCGAGGCCGGGGTGAATGACAGGGACTTGACGTCCGCGACGTTGGCAAGCAGGGAGAACAGCTGCAGGCTCTCGGTAAACCTCCGGGCCGCCGCCGCCGCCCTGATCTCAAAGGTGAAGATGGACGCCGCGCCCCTGGGAAGTACTTTTTTTATAAAAGCCCGCGTGGCCCGTGCAGGCTCGGTTCACCCGCTCGACCTGGGGTGGGGACTTAGGGTGGACGACCTTCAGGGCGTTTTCCACATGGCGCTCGACCCGCAGCGACAGCGTCTCAATTTTCCTGCAGGAGGAGGAAGGCGTTGAAAGGGCGAGATCGTTGCGCCCCCTGGTCCCGCAGGAGAAGTCGTGCTCGATTCGTGAATGAGGCGATTGCCGACGGCTTCGAAGACGACGCCGTGGTACGACGGGTTCGGCTGGGTCGGGCCGGGAAATTTGTCGTTCTGGGTCCAGTCGAATTTGCCGGAAATCGACGGTGGCGCTGCCCATGACCGTCCCGCGTGGCCGCCGATGAAACTTCGTCGCCGAGTGGACGACGACACGGGCCCCGTGCTTCGATGGGCGCAGCAGGTAGGGCGTCGCGAAGGTGCTGTCGACGATCAGCGGGATGCCGTGGGCGTGGGCGACGGCGGCAATGGCTTCGAGGTCAAATGACATCGGAATTGGGTTGCCCAGGCCTCGGCGTAGAGCAGCTTTCGTGTTCCGGGCGGATGGCCTGCTCGAAATTCGGGGGCAGACGGTCGACAAAGGTCCCAGGCCTGCTTCCAGAAGGGGTATTGGCCATCAGGTTAAACGTCCCACCGTAGAGGTTCTTGGGAGGAGACGATGTGGTCCCTGCCGTGGCAATGTTCTGGATGGCGTAGGTATAGCGGCGGCGCCGGTGGGCGACGGCCAGGGCGGCGGCCCTGCCCTCCAGCGCTGCGTGATGCGCGCCTCAAAGACAGAGAGGAAGTCAGGGTTCATCAGGCGGGTGTAGATATTGCCGGGGCTCCGTCAGGCCGAAGCGGCCAGCGGCCTGGGCGCTGTCGCGGAAGACGTAAGATGTCGTGGCGTAGATGGGGACGGCTCTGTCCGTCGCCGGGTCCGGGTGCTCCTGACCGACGTGGAGCTGCAAAGGTCTCAAATTTATAATTCTGTTTCATGGGGTAACATCCTTTCTCCGAATGGGCTGTTTTCTTTTTATTCTCTTAAAACGCCCCGCATTCGGCCGAAGCGGAAGTTTTGCCGCAACAGGCGGTGCAATAATAGCCGCATGGCGCTGCCTCCATTCCTATTCCCTACTGGGTTGATCTGTTTTTTTATTGGGTGCGAGGTATAGCATAAAATTCCCAGCAAGTCAATAGGTAATTTTAATTTTTCTGCAAAAAAAATTGCCAGCTTCTTGTTTTTTCAAAGGAACACCAGGAAATGCGGCGCGGCCGGTGTTTTGACACTGGTCGCGCCGCGTTGGCGTTTTTAGATTAAGAGCATTCGATCGTTATCGAGGGGCCTTGCCGGAGACTTCTTTGAATTTAGCCAGCAGATCCGGGACGGTCAGATGGCTGCGTTCTTCGCCGGTGGTGTCCATGACGATGCGGCCGCGGTCCATCATGACGGTGCGGTTGCCCAGATCCAGGGCGGACTGCATGTTGTGGGTGATCATCAGGCAGGTCAGGCGGTTTTTCCCTCGACGATTTTTTTCGTTAGAAGCAGGACCTTTTCAGCGGTGGCCGGGTCCAGGGCAGCGGTGTGCTTCGTCGAGAAGCAGGGAGCTTCGGGACGTTCAGCGTCGCCATCAGCGTCAGCGCCTGGCGCTGGCCGCCGGAGAAAGTCCGACGTTCTGGCGCATCCGGTCCTCCAGGCCCATGCCCAGCAGGGCGACCTGGTCGCGGAAGCAGGGCCTGATCGGCGCGGGAGACGCGGCTGAGCCAGCCGCCCCCCCGGCGGCCAGGGCGAGGTTTTCCTCGACGGTCATGCCTGGGGCGGTGCCGCGCATCGGGTCCTGAAACAGGCGGCCGATGAGGCGGGCGCGCTTGTGCTCCGGGCGGAGCGTCACGTCCTGGCCGTCCAGGAGGGATTTTCCCGGCGTCTGTCAGGAAGCTGCCGGCAATGGCGTTGAACAGGGTCGATTTGCCCGCGCCGTTGGCGCCGATGATGGAGATGAAGTCGCCGGGGCGGACGTCGAGTGACAGATCATCCAGCGCCGTCTTAGCGTCCGGCGTGCCGGGGTGAAAGGTCTTGGTCAGATGGGAAAGCTTCGGCATTGGGCCCCCCTCTCCCGTGCCCGCGCGGCGGGCGGCAAAGCGGCGGCGCAGCATGGGCAGCTGCGTCCTGAAATACGGCAGCGAAATGGCCGCGATGACGATGACGGAGGAGACGAGCTGAGCATAAAGGCGGGCATATCAAAACCGCAGGGCGATGGCATAGACCAGGCGGAGACGAACGCCCAGGACCATCCCGACGATGCGCCAGCCCATGCGGCGGCGGCCCAGGAAGGCCGCGCCGATGAGCAGCGACGCCAGGGCGATGGTCACCATGCCGGAACCGATGTCGATGTTGACGGATTTCTGCGACTGGGCCAGCAGCAGCCGGACAGACCGGTAAAGGCGTTGGCGACGCAGAGGCCGACAATGGTCGTAAAGACGGGGTTGATCGACGACGAGCGGACCATGTCGGGGTTGTTTCCCGTGGCGCGGATGGCAAGGCCCAGCTTCGTCTTCAAAAACAGACCCAGGGAGGACGGCGACGAGAAATCACTGCGATGGCGGCGACGACGAGCTTGAACTGCCGGCCGGCCGTGCCCGCCAGAAGATCCTTCATTTTTGTGAAGACGGTGACCGTCTTATTCATATTGAGGACGGAGGAATTGCCCATGATGGCGATGTTGATCGAATAGAGCCCTGTATTGACGATAATACCGGCAAGCAAACTGTTGACGCCCATCTTCGTCTGCAGGACGGCGGTGATGAGCCCCGAGAGCATCCCGGCGGCCATGGCGGCGGCGATGGCCAGGTACGGATGCCCGGCGATGGCCACGGCCGCGCTGACGGCGGCGCCCAACGTGAAGCAGCCGTCGGTGGAAAGATCGCAGACGTCCAGCATGGAGTAGCTGAGGAACAACGCCAGGACCGTCAGGCCGTTGATGAGGCCCAGCTCCAGAGCCGTCTGGAGCAGATTCAAAATGGAAGCGTCCATAAGATGACTGGTCTCCCTCTCCCCTAGTTTCAGGTTGAAATTATAATCAGCTGGCAAATTCTTCGGCGGTCTCGATGCGCTTGACCTCGGTGCAGTAAGGAGCGAAGGGTCTCCTTCAGGGTATCAAACGCATAGCCCAGCTGCTGGCAGACCTCGGTGTTGATCGTGGCGGTGCCGTTGTCGAAGGTGCGGACGGCCAGGGTGGCCGGGTCCTTGCCATCGAGGAGAATTTCTGCGATCATGTCCGCCGTCTCGCGGCCCAGGTTGGCGTAGTCGACGCCGTAGCCGAGGAACGCGCCGTTCAGGGGCGAAGGAGTCGGCGCCGGTGTAGTGAGGGATGCCCGCTTCGGCGAAGGTCTCGTAGATGGTCAGTTCGGATTTCATGACAGTGTTGTCCGACGGGGTGAAGACGGCGTCCACGCCGTCGGCGACCAGGGGCTGGGCGGCCAGGGCGATCTCATCGACCGTCGTGCCGGTGCGCTCGATGACTTCGACGCCGCGATCGCTCAGATCCTTCTTGGCGTCGGCAATGGCTGTGGCGGAGGAGTCCTGCCCGACGTCGTAGAGCAGGCCGACTTTTTTCGTCTCCGGGTTCTGGGCAAAAATCAGGTCCATAATGGCGGCGGTGTCGAGATAGTCGGACGTGCCGGTGATGTTGCTGCCCGGGGCATCCAGGCTGTCAACCAGGTCAACGGACATCGGGTCCGAGACGGCGGCGAAGACGACGGGGGTATCCGTCCCCTCAGTCGCTGCCTGCATGGTTATGGCCACCGGCGTTGCGACGCCGACGAGCAGGTCCGTGCCATCAGCCTGGAAATTGAGATGATCTGGTTCATCAGGCTGGCGTCGGCGTTGCAGTTATCGTAGGAGACGTCGAAGCTCACCCCCCGCTCCTGGCCGATCTCCTCCAGGCGGGATTTCGATGTTGGCGACGATCTGGTTCAGGGACGCATCATCGACGTAGTTGCAGATGCCGACGGTGTAGGTCTCACCGCTGGAAGCGCTGGACGGGGCGGCGTCGGAACCGTTGGTGTTGTCCGCCGTCTTGCCGCAGCCGTACGAAGCTGCCGACGCAGACCAGGGCGGCCAGGGTGGAGGCGATCAGTTTTTTAACGTTGCTTTTTTCATGATGATTTCCTTTTCTATGAACGCGTGCCGGGGCGGCACGGTGGGGTTAGGGTTGATTTTGGCGAATTTCTTTTGAATTTTGTCACGGTTCGGGACGCCATCGTTTATAGAGCATGTTGTGCGGCATTTTGGTTCCTCCAATTTCTTGGCTGGGGAAATAAAAACCTGCCCCAGCGGTTTTTGCTGGGACAGGAGATAATATCCTGCGGTGCCACCCGGCTTGGCGCGTTATTTGCGCCCACTTCGCGTGCACTACCATGCACCGGCATTTGGTCACGGCGTGCCGCCCGTCTCACATACTCCAGGGGTTAAACACGCGCCCTGTTTCCGATCGCCCTCGAAAGTCCATTCAGCGGGATCCTCTTCTGCTGCAATTTCACCACCTGCAGCTCTCTGAAAGAACGGTGCTCTCGCCTACTCACTCTTTCTCAACGGTTTTCTGCATTCTACCACGCGTTTTTCCCCTTGTCAAGGGGAACACACAAAAATTTTTCTTCCCGCCTACCCCGTTCACGAATGATTCACCATTGCAGGGAACATAGATGATATGATAGAATAGCAAAAGAAAAAGCCTCTCGCAGAGTTTGCCGCGCACGGCGCAAATAAGATTCAATCTATTTTCTCCGGCGGCAAGTGGGTGAGACTCCAAACGCGCAAAGCATTTGCGCGTTTGAGTCTCACCCATGCAGCGCATACGTCGGGGAAAATACTTTTACGCCCTGCAAGTTGGGGAGACTCAATTGTGCAAGCTCTGCGCGGCACAATTGGTCAAGTCGAACCCATGCAGCGCTGTGGAATTTCTGCGCCGTAGGTGCAGGAATTATGCGCGCAGCAGGGTGCAATTCCCTCAAACGAGAGCCCAGCGAAGCGGGTCTCGTTTGAAAAGCTGCAAGAAAGCTTTTTACTGAAAGGAGACACCATCGTGAAAAAAAGGGTTCCAAATTCCTGACCGCGCTGGTCTGTGCGCTGATGCTGATGGGGGTGACGTTCGTCATCACCTACACCGCGGTCAGCCAGCACCATGGCGCATCGGAGGAGGCACAGCAGATTAGCCAAAAGACGGCGGAGCTGTACGCCTACTTAGACCATTATTTTATCGGCGAGACCGACGCCGCTGCCCTCTCGGACGCGGCATCCAGTGCCATGGTCGACGCCATCGGTGACGAGTGGAGCTATTACATTCCGCCACGAATACCAGCAGCATCTGGACATGCTGCAAAACGCCTATGTCGGCATCGGCATCACCATCACCCAGGACGAAGACACCGGGACATTCCCCATCGTCACCGTCACAGACGGCGGCCCGGCATCAAGCGCGGGGCTGCAGGCAGGAGATGTCATCACCGCCATCGACGATCAAGACGTGACGGCGCTTTTCCATGTCCGAGCTGCGGTCCCTCGTCCGGGGCGAGGAGGGCACGACCTCTCCTCACCTACCGGCGCGGCGATACCGAGACGACCTGCACCCCTGACCCGGGAAATATCGAGACGGAGGTCGTCCACGCGCAGCTGCTTGACGGGGGCATCGGCTATGTCCGCATCGTGAATTTTGACGGCGGATGCGCAGAGAAGACCATCGCGGCCATTGAGGACCTGCAAGCGCAGGGGGCGACGTCAATCCCATTTGACGTCCGCAATAACCCCGGTGGGCTCAAGAGCGAGCTGGTGGACCTCTTGGACTATCTTCTGCCGGAGGGCGAGATCTTCCACACCGTCGACTACGCGGGCAATGACGAGATCGACACGTCGGACGAAGCGCATTTGGCGCTGCCGATGGCGGTGCTGGTCAACCGGGAATCTTACTCGGCGGCAGAGTTCTTCGCCGCGGCGCTGCAGGAGTATGAGGCGGCCGTCATCGTCGGAACGCAAACGTATGGCAAGGGGTATTTCCAGTCGGCGCTGCAGCTTTCCGATGGGTCGGCGATCAATCTCTCCATCGGCAAGTATTTTACCCCCAGGGCAAGAGTCTGGCGGGCGTCGGCATCACGCCGGATCTCGAGATCTCCCTAAGTGACGACGAAGCGGCTTCCCTTGCCGCCGGAACCCTGGCGCTTTCCGACGATCCCCAGCTTTTTTTGGGGGCAATTTCCGCCCTGGACCCGGAAAAAAGACTTGACACGGCGGGGTCTCATCTTCTATAATCACAGAAGCTATCATAGCAGTGGTATGCCTGCACGCAGGCTTCACAAGGATATACGCGGAAGGAAGGGTCAAAATGGCAAAAAAGAATTTAAGATCAGCAGCGCCCGTCTCAAGGAATTAGAGGACGAGCTGAAATACCTGAAAACCACCCGGGAAAAAGGAAGTGGCCGAGCAGATCAAGGAGGCCCGCTCCCTTTGGCGACCTCTCGGAGAACAGCGAATATGACGAGGCAAAAAAGAGCAGGCCAAGCTCTATGGCCGCATCGCCGAGGTGGAGAATATCCTGGCCCACGCCGTTATCATTGAAGAATCGGATGAGCAGGCGGGCCACGTCGGCCTGGGCTGCAGTGTCCGCGTCAAGGACCTGGACACCGGGGATGAGGACGTCTACCAGATCGTCGGCTCCCAGGAGGCCGATCCGATGAACCTGCGCATTCTCCGACGACGCGCCCTTTGGCCGCGCCATCATCGGCAAGACCGAGGGCGAGACCTTTGAGGTCGAGGCCCCGGTGGGGACGCTGCGGTTTGAGATTCTCTCGATCACTTCGGTGAGCGCTTTGGTCTTTTGATGACAAGCGCTTCAATGCGACTCGCTTCGCTGGGCTCGCATTTGAGGGATTGCGTCTGCTGCAGCGCACTCCTGCTGCGCGCCGTAGGGCGCACAGCTCGCACGTTTGCGAGACGAGAAGTATTTTTGTCGACGCACACGCCGCCGCCAAAATGATTTTAATTTATTTGCGCGCGGCGCAACTCTGCGAGGCTTTTGGGACTGTTTTGACAGTCTGGAATTACAGTCTGATTATTCTGTGATTATAGAGTAGTAGTTCGCGCTTACTGGCTTTGGCCGGGGCGCGTTGAGGGATATCATTTGGGTAAGCACGAAAATCAACTTTCTATGACCGACCAGGTCCGCATCCGCCGGGAGAAGCTGGCGGCTCTGCAGCAGGAGGGGCGCGACCCCCTTCCAGCAGACGAAGTACACCGTCACGTCGGACGCCGCCGCCATCAAGGCAGACTTTGCCGGGATGGAAGGGCGCGATGTCAGCCTGGCGGGGCGCATCATGAGTAAGCGCGGCATGGGCAAGGTCCCTTTTGCGATCTGCAGGATCACACCGGGCGCATCCAGCTCTACGTCAAGTTTGACGAGATGCCGGGAGGCCCAGTTCCAGGATTTCAAGAAGTACGACATCGGCGATATCGTCGGCGTCGAGGGCGATGTCTTCCAGACCCAGCGGGGCGAGACGTCCGTCCGCGTCCACGAAGGCAACGCTGCTGTCCAAGAGCCTCGCTGCCGCTGCCGGAGAAATTCCACGGCCTGACAGATACGGAGACCCGCTACCGCCAGTTACGCTATGTCGACCTCATCGTCAACCCCGAGGTGCGGCGAACGTTTGAGATTCGGTCGAAATTTGTCAGCTTCGTCCGCCGGTTATCTGGACGGGCGGGGGCTATATCGAGGTCGAGACTCCCGTCCTCAACACCATCTCCGGCGGCGCGACGGCGCGCCCGTTTATCACGCATCACAACACGCTGGACATTGATATGTACATGCGCATCGCCACGGAGCTGCATCTGAAGCGGCTCGTCGTCGGCGGTCATGGAACGGGTCTATGAAATTGGCCGCATCTTCCGCAACGAGGGCATGGACCCGAAGCATAACCCGGAGTTTACGACCGTCGAGAGCTCTATCAGGCCTATGCGGATTTCCACGATATGATGGACCTGTTCGAGGAGCGTTTACAATCCGTTTGCCCAGAAATTTTGGGCACGTACCAGGTCAAGTGGATGGGCGAAAAGGTCGACCTTGACGCCCGGCTGGCCGCGGCTGACGATGATCGAAGCCGTCAAGCAGTACCTGGGCGCCGATTTTATGCGCCATCTCCGACGGACGCCGAGGCGGAGGCCGCTGGCCAAGTCCGTCGGCGTCGAGCTGGGGCCGGAGTAGGACCACACCTGGGGCAACTTCCTCTACGAGTGCTTCGATCAGAAGGTCGAAGGCATGCTGGTGCAGCCGACGTTCATCACGATGTACCCGGTGGATGTCTCTCCCCTGGCCAAGCGCAGCCCGGCGGACCCGCGGCTGACGGAGCGCTTCGAGCTCTTCATCTGCCGCAGGAGATGGGCAACGCCTTCTCCGAGCTGAACGACCCGATTGACCAGCGCGAGCGCTTCATGAAGCAGGTCGAGCTGCGTGGACCGGGGCGACGACGAGGCCGGTATGATGGACGATGACTTTCTCACTGCCCTGGAGTACGGCATGCCCCCCACGGGCGGCATGGGCATGGGCATCGACCGCTGCGGTCATGCTCTTTACCGGCGCGACACCATCCGCGATGTCATCATCCTCTTCCCGACAATGAAACCCTTTGAATGGGGCTGAAAAACAAAGGACGAAAATGGGTAAACGCTCTGCAGAGGTTGAAGCCCCGAAAGCGGAGCCGGAAAAGATAGATTGATCTTACCAAGGTGAAAATCGAGCCTTTATTCAAAGATGATCGTGGACTTTGAGACATTCAGCAAATCTGATTTCAGAGTCGGTCAAGATGAAGCTTGCGAGGCTGTACCGAAGTCCAAGAAGCTCCTGAAGTTCACATTGAATGACGGAACAGACGGAAACAGGACGATTTTAAGCGGTATCCATGATTACTACGAGCCGGAGGAACTGGTGGGAAAGACCTGCATTGCCATCATCAAACTTGCCGCCAAGAAAGATGATGGGAATTGATTCCTGCGGTATGCTCATCAGCGCGATTCACCATGAAGAAGGCGCTGAAAAGCTCCATCTGCTGATGGTGGACGACCACATTCCGGCAGGCGCAAAGCTCTACTAAAACGAGATGTACTTCATTTTCCGAAAAGCTCGATTTGGCAACACAAATACACCAATTTTACACCAACGCTGCCAAAATCGGTGCAGCAACAAAAAATCGCATAATTTTTTAGTTTCACACTGCCCCTGAGAAGTTATGGCTTCTCAGGGGCTTCTGTATTTTCTCATAGTTTTTATTCGCCCTTGTCGCAAACTATACCAATCCACTTTCTCAATATAATGAAGATAATCGCAGAGAAGGAGAGGATTGAGTATGAGCAAATATTTTATCAGAAGTACACCCTGAGCTTGTTGCGGAATGGTCGGATAAAAATCTGCCGCTTACTCCGTATAAGATTACATACGGCTCAAACAAAGTCGTTTGGGGAAAGGCGCTTGTGGTCACGAATGGAAAACGAGTGTTAAGGCTCGTTCAAATGGCGAAAACTGCCCAATCTGTTCAGGCGCAAGAGTGATAGAGGGTATCAATGATTTGGCAACGCTGAAGCCGGCGCTGGCTGCTGAATGGTCGCGGAAGAACGATCCGCTAAAGCCGACAATGGTAACAATAGGCTCTCATAAGAAAGTGATTTGGCAAGATAAATATGGTCACGAATGGACGGCAACGGTTAAGAGCAGGGGCGTTAAACGGCACAGACTGCCCATATTGCTCTCATAATAAAAATCTTAGTGGGATTTAATGATCTTGCCTCACAACGCCCTGAAGTCGCTTCTGAGTGGTCTGAAAGGAACTATCCGCTAAAGCCTGATATGGTTTTTGGTCTTTGCAAATCAGAAGGTATGGTGGAGGTGCAGCAAAGGACACGAGTGGAACACACTTATTTCAACTCGTTCAGGCGGAAGCGGGTGTCCTTATTGCAGCGGTCAACTTCTGCTGAAAGGATTTAATGATTTCGCTACGACACACCCTCAGCTTGCACAGGAATGGTCGGATCGGAATCTGCCCCTTACGCCTGATATGATAAACGAAAAGTCTCGCAGAAATGTCTGGTGGAAGTGCAAAGAGTGCGGATATATGGCAGTCTGTTGTCTATGCCCGTGTAAAGAACGGTATGCCCTGTTTGTGCGGATCGGGCGGTTATGGAAGGGTATAATGATTTAGCAACGACTGACGCACATCTTCTTTCGGAATGGGATTATGAAAAGAACAAAGATGTTTCTCCAAATAAAGTTTCAAGGAACTCAATGCGAACTGTATGGTGGAAATGCTCGCTCGACATTCGTGGAAAGCAAAGGTTTCAGAAAGAGCGATTGAGGGAAAAGGCTGTAAGGTGTGTGAAAAAGACTATCTGACAGTTTTTCCGAAGCTGGCAGTTATGTATTATGCAGCGATGAAACATATAAAGGTACAGACAGATATAGATAAGATTATCGGCATACCGCTTGAAATGTATTTACCTGAAGAAAAAGTGGCGATTGAAACGGTTAGTCAGACAGAGAATGTAGAAACCTTGAAAGCATATCTGTGCCGGAAGCGGGAGATCAAACTGATTAAAATCCCATATACATTAGGAAGCGGCGAAGTGGATTTTGCCGTGAAGATTAAAAAAGCGTTTCGCAGCTTACATATTTTCATAACCTCGAATGAAGATGAAGATACGGCGTTTATCCGGCAGAGGTTTTTGAATGGAGAAAAGTACAGAAAAAATAAAGGAGATGGTTTGATGAAAGACAGGCAATTTCATATCTATCTTGATGACGAGGAGTACAGACAAGTTTTGCAGGCGTTGATCGCCCTTAAAATAATCTGATAGCGCAAGACAGATATATACGGACGCAGTAGATGATGTCCTTATCAAATTTACAAAAGCACGAAAGAAAAAGATGACCGTGCAATACATCTGAATAAAACCACAGTTATGCCGCTTGTTTCTTTACGGAGAAGCAGGCGGCTTTTTTTGCGTTTTTAGGGCAATTTTCAAGGTCAAAAAAAATTTTTTTCAAATTTTTTCGGAAAAGGGGTGATTTTGGGTGTGCATTTTGACCCCCTTTGTCCAAATGAGTGAAGGGTTATTTCTCCGCAAGGGATTTCCCCTTCACAGTACCTTGAAAATTGAATAGACAGGCGCTAAGGACATTAGTTCTGATGAATAGCCCGAAGGTGGGTACGCCGTGACTTTTCCTATTGATATACGGAGAACGAGCGAGAATCCCTGACCTGAAATTCAGCTTGCTACTGAAAACGGCAATGACAGTCAGAATGATAATGATACTTTCTACGGAGCTGGCGGAGTACCCGGCAGAGGTGAGATTCCTATGATACGGTTTCGCAAACCGTAACCTTAGTGCTTCCCGTACAAAGCGAATCGCTTTCCGCAGGGGGCGTTGAGAACAAATACTGCGGTCTTTACATAGCCGCTTCTTATTGAGGCAGGCTGTGAAATCTATGAAAGGAGGTAAAGCCGGAGATGTCAACTGCAAAACGATTGCGGTATGCAATCAAAAGGCGGCGTGGGCAAGACCACGACTACGGTTAATTTGGGCGTCGGACTGGCTATGCAAGGGAAAAAGGTGCTTCTGATTGACGCTGATCCGCAGGGGCGATTTAACGACCTGTCTCGGCTGGCGGGATACCGACAGCCTTTCCGTAACGCTGACTGAGAAGTTACAAACGATCATATCGGAGCAGGAGCAAAATCCCTTTGACGGTATTCTGCAAACATAAAGAGAAGGTAGACCTTGTACCGTCCAATCTCAGCCTATCGTCATTGGAAATGACGCTTGTAACGGCGATGAGCCGAGAGAGCGTCCTGAAGAATTATCTGAGCCTTGTAAAAGACAAGTACGATTATGTCCTTATTGACTGTATGCCGAGCTTGGGTATGATTACCTTCAACGCTCTAACGGCGGCGGACAGCGTGATTATCCCCTGTTCAGGCGCAGTATCTTCCCGCTAAGGGAATGACGCAGCTTTTGGGGACGATTGCGAAAGTGAGGAACATACAAAACGCC
>VOFI01002304.1_pt1 | contig 20805 bp, 32 predicted proteins | sample 5384131 | NCBI WGS metagenome assembly VOFI01 (sample SAMN12384728, study PRJNA508395) | human gut metagenome | isolation source: healthy gut H | host: Homo sapiens | reverse complement strand
AAAGAAACCCGTTAAAATACTTTTCGTCTGCCTCGGAAATATTTGCCGTTCGCCGGCTGCGGAAGGAGTGATTTAAACATATGCTTCGACAACGGGGGATAACCGGTCGCTTCGAGGTAGACTCTGCCGGGACTTACGGCGGTCACGCCGGAGAATTACCCGACCCTCGCATGCGTTCACACGCTGCCCGACGCGGATATTTGCTGGAACATCGCAGTCGCCCTGTAAGACCCGATGATTTCGAGAAATTCGATTTGATTTTGGGTATGGACGATTACAACATCGATACGCTCCGTTCTATGGCCGACTCTCCCGAAGAAGCCGCAAAAGTAAAGCGTGTAACCGATTATTGCCGACATTACCCGGTAGATTGTATCCCCGACCCTTATTACGGTGGAGCCGACGGCTTTGAGAATGTATTGAATATCTTGGAAGATGCCTGTGAAGGAATAATCGAGGATTTTTACATCGCATAAATATAATGCACTTCACACCGCACAAGACATAAAATTACCGACTTTCCATCTTTCCCTTGACAAAGGGAACATTTCTACACCTCTCCCCTGCCGTGTTCCACGTGGCATTGCCAACACCCTTTTTAGAACTGCGAGAGAGTGGCGCAGCATTATTGGTATGGTATTTCCCCCCTACCGTGTCCCGTAGCATTGGGTGTCGCAAAACGATATAGAGATCTTCTGTTAGCCGTATAGGGGAATAAATACGAGGAAAGTATTTCTCCCTCCTCCCTGCTGTGTCCCGTAGTATTACGGGGTGTTTTGCTGTGCAAAAAATATAGGGAGGTGTCCGCAGGACGGAGGGGTTAGAAAATGCCGGCAGTGGAGGAGATAGAGTCAGATTTCCTCTCCCTCTGCTCATTGTAAATAAGACAGGGGGAATGCCCGCAAGGTAAAGGGATTAGCTTCCACAACCTAGAACTTCTATCTTTTCAACCCTCTCCTCAGAAACTACCGTTCCTTCGGGGTCTCCCCTATACCGCTAACGCAGCACAGGGGAGAAGGGACAATGCACCAGCAACAAAAACAAACCACTCCCCAATATTCCCGTAAGTATACATAAAGGTAATACCCACAAAGTGAAAAAGGAACTAAAATGTAGTAGAACAAAGATGTTTGGAAATCTCTCCCTCCTCCCCTGTGTTTTGCAACGCAAAATATAGGGGAGGTGGCTCGCAGAGCCGGAGGGGTTGAAAAGAGATGGAGAACAACTGGCTTATAGGCTCAGAGACGAAAGATAAATAAACAATAGATATGACATTTTCATTAAAAATATAAAGTTTCCTTCAAAAAGCTTTTTCTTTCCGATTCGTTTTTATATTTTTGTTAGACTAATTTCAATGGGCTCAAAATAAACCATATAGAATATTCTAACTCTAAAATAATACATCTATGAAAAAAAAAATTACTTCTTACACACAGCTATCTTATTAGTAGCGTTGGTTTGTGGTACTGTCTCAAGCTGGGGTGTAACCATCTCTCAAAATGTGACTTTTGGCGATTGGTCAAAAGTAGAACCCAATGGTAAACCAAGTTATGATAATTTCGCCGGAGATCAAATATTCGTAGGCAGCGACGGAGTAGATTATACTTGAATTTTAAAGATGTAATGCTCGGGACAGGAGATAATTCTGAAACATTACAAGTAAAGAAAACAAGTGGGACATTAACTTCTCCTATAATCGAAACAGAAAATGGGTTTGATATAGTAGTTTACTACACAGGAGGCGGAAACAGTGTTTCTATCACGAGATCGATACTGACAACACTAATAAAGGGGCATCCCCGCTTACACTTAGTGTCTCCTCTTCAAGTTGTAGCGTTTCAATAAAAGGAGGAAGTTCTGCTGCATATATCTCAAAAATAGAAATTAAACCTCTATCTAAAGCGGGATTACAAGACCCAGAACTAGTATTTACCGAAATTACCGGAGATATAACCAAATCATTAACAGATGGAAGTTACAACAGTGCAGCAACAACTGAATCAGATGCGACTATCACGTACAGCAGCAGCAATCAAGAAGTAGCTACCATCGACCAACAAGGTTTGGTAACGCTCCTTGCCGGAGGAACAACCGTAATCAAGGCCGAAGTAAAAAGAAACATCTACCTATAAATCGGAAGTTATTCAATACACATTAACAGTAAAAGAACCTACTATAATTACAGGAACTGTTACGTTCAATGATTGGAGTAAAATTAAAAAAAGGATCGGGAAATGGCTATGTTGCTTATGAAGGAGATCAAATCTTTGTAGGTGATGACGAAAAAAAGACTATGTTTGGAATTTTTACCAAATAATGCCATCAACAAACGCCGAGACAAAAGATTGGCCACAAGCTCAAAAAAGAGGCTGGTAAATTAATTTCTCCTGCGTTTGAAACCACAAAAGGGTTTACTTATACCATTACATTCAAGGGAGGTGAAGTAACTTTAACAGGTAGCGATGGAAAAACGGTTACAGGTGCTTCGCCTCTATCGTTTACAACGAGTGCAACAAATTGTACCGTAACGATGTCCAATCCAACGGCAACAACATATATTGAAAAAATAGTAATCGATGCCTCCACACTAGAAGATCCGGCCCTTGCTTTCCCCGAAAATATCACCACACAAACTGTAAAATACACAGGAACAGAACCATTCAATAGTGCAGTTTCTACCATATCGACTGGAAATATCACTTATACAAGTAGTAATCAAGAAGTTGCAACTATTGATTCAAAAGGAATAGTGACTATAATCGGAGTAGGAGAAACAACGATCAAAGCTTCCATAGAGGCTACTGCCACACATAAAGCAGGGGCTATCAATTATACTCTGATTGTCCGCAATGCATCTGCAGAGCTTCCTTATTCGACCGATTTCAAATCGGGGCTCGGTGACTGGATTAACTATACATTAGCGGGAACCACAGTGTGGGAATCTACTACCTATGGTGCACAAGCCAACGGTCACGGGAAAGGCGCAAGCGAAGTTTATTTGGTATCACCCTCTGTAAAAGCCCCAAATATCATCTTAGCATTCAGTAGCGAGAAAGGATATACAGGAAACGACCTACAATTGTTCTATTCAACCGATTTCGACCCCAGCAGCATGTCGCAACCGAGCGACGCCTCATGGACCGAAATTACCGACAAGGCAACATGGGCTACCAGCCAAGAAACAACCGAATCGGGCAATATTGAATTGAACAATCTCACCGCTCCCATTCGTTTCGCTTTTAAATACACTTGTACCGCCGAAGAATCGGCTCGCTGGACAATCACCAATTTAAGTATCAGCGCCAACAATTCAACCGGTATTGAAGAGGCAACTGCCAATGAAATGAAAGTCATCAACGGTAAAAGGACAAATAACCATTGAAACGGACGAGGCTATGCCTATCGCTATCTATGCACTTACCGGAGCACAAGTTCGACAAATAGAACTTGTCGAGGGAACCAACATTATAGAATTACCGGCCGGTATTTATCTGATCGGAAATAAAAAAGTAGTCGTATTTTAACCGATACTACTTTCAACCATAAAAAAGGAGCGGCATATAATTCCGCTCCTTTTTTCTATTCCTCACGTGCCAGACATCGGTTCGGTAGAAAATCCGCAGATAAAGGTTTGAATTTTAGCAATGAAATTCTTGTCGACAACCTCATTCCGATCAATTCGGTGAGAGACAGAGAACTATCGTTTGATTGAAGATTTAACCCCCTCGCCCTACGGGCACTCCCCCTATCTCATCTACGATGAGCAGAGGGAGAGGACTGAAATGTCACTTCATCAGTTTTAAACTTCTCCATTGCCGTGCCACGTAGCATTACGGGGTGTGGCGTCAGCCATATAAGGGAGGTGGCACACAGTGACGGAGAAGTTGAGAAAGATAATATGTTTTTTGCTTGAAGATTCAACCCCCTCGCCCTGCGGGCACTCCCCCTATCTCATCTGCGATGAGCAGAGGGAGAGGACTGGAAATGTTACCTCGAACATTTTTAGACTCCTCCATTGCCGGCATTTTCTAACCCCTCCGTCCTACGGACACCTCCCCTCTATATTTTGCATAGCAAAACACAGGGGGGAAAGTATTTATTTTTCTAACAGAAGACCTCTATATCGCTTTGCGACACCCCGTTAATGCTATGGGACACGGCAGAGGAGGAGGTTTTAAAATGCCACCCAACAATGAGCCATAAATCCCTACCAATTATCGAATGGCCCAAACATCGGCTTATTCCTACGAGCCAGAAGAAATAAATAATCAATAAAATAATCGACTCCAACTCCCAATAAAACAGAAAGAAAAACCATTCGCCCTTCTTTTTGTATTTTTTTTACTCAAAAGAAATACCTTTAACCCCCTATGTTTGTTTAACTTTAAATGATAAACTATGGTAATTGCGTATTTAAGAGTCAGCACCAGTAAACAACATCTTGTCAACCAACAAGACGAAATCAGGCGTTTCGCCCACACCAAAGAGATAGAAGTCAGCCGATGGGTAACCGAAATTGTCAGCGGAAAAAAGAATCAAAAAGAACGGAAGTTAGGGAGAGTAATCAATCAATTAAAACCGGGAGACACGCTCATCGTTACCGAAATATCGAGATTAAGCCGCACTCTCACAGAGATTATGACCATTATGGGAAAATGTCTTGAAAAAAAATATTACAATCTACTCTACCAAAGACGGATACGCATTCGATAATACCATAAACAGCAAAGTCCTTTGCTTTGCATTCGGCCTTGTCGCAGAAATCGAACGGAACCTTATATCTATGAGAACCAAAAAGCTCTTGCCTTTACGAAAAGCAGAAGGAGTCATTCTCGGTCGGAAAAAAGGGAAGTATCACCAAATTGAAAATACCATCGATAACGAACTTGAAATAATAGATCGCCTGAAAAAAAGGAGAATCTATGGCTTCGATTTGCCGTATATACGGAGTCTCTACCGATACGTTCTCCAAATTCAGAAAGGTTTGTCCAAGCGTAGAAGAAGCATTCCAATACAAGATGACACATTTTTATACTTCGTCAAAATAAAAATCACCCCGGAGAAGAAGCACCGGGGTGAAAATAAAGAAATCTATTTTTTCAGAAGGTCCAGCAGAAGTTCCGGCTCATTCGTCGTGATAAAGTCGGCTGCTTCATCGATAAAATACTGCAAGTCGTCTGCTTTATTTACGGTCCAGACATTAACCGTCAAGCCCAAATCATGAGCTTCCCGAATCCAACTCTTATTGTTTTTCAATACCTTTTGATGATAATCGAGACCCGTATACCCCAACTCTTTAAGCTCGGCGGGTGTTTTATCTCCATTCAAATAAGCGACCTTCGCATTCGGATCCAACCGGATAATCTCCGTTCCCACCAAGTTGCTGAATGCGATGTATTCTACTTGCCCTTCCATTTTCATCGATTTGACCATACCCACGACCTTTTTTTAGCCAACTCGATATTTCTTTCGGGAGTAGATTGGGTTTTAAGTTCCAGCACCAATATCATGGGTTTCAACTTCTTTCCGGCTTTTAAATAATCCTTCAAAGAAGGAACAGTCTCCCCGTTTTTCAATTTTGACTTCGTTATGGTCTTGAAATCCGTTTCTTCGATTTTCAATCCGTCCAATGTTTTGGGGTCATGGTTTACTACCAACCCACCGTCCGAAGTCAACCATATATCCAATTCCGACCCCCAGCAACCGACGTCATGGGCTTTTTGCAATGAAGTCAAAGAGTTCTCGGCAGAGCCTTCACATTTCCAATATCCCCGATGAGCCACGGTCTTGGTCGACGACTTTGCCTGAATGACCGGAGTCATAGCCAATAACATCAATGCAACCATTAAAATTTTAGTTTTCATAATCATTTGTTTTTTATTAAGGTATCTACTTACTTCTTCGGATTCTCCAAATTAGTTCTTATCTTGAAGTCGGCGGTTTTAAAAGAGACGTTCTTATCTCGAACATCGTTACAATGAACGATCAAAGCTCCCTCTTTTTCCCAATACGATTTCACGGTATGTCCGCTCATCGGGCCGTCTTCTTTGCCTCTCACCGCCACATCGTCGGGGTTCACCACAATTTTCAATCCTCTCGATTCATTCAACATATCCATGTCTCCTCGGCTATTCCCGCCCACAATCAAAGGCACGGCTTTAATATAAGTAGGTATAACCTGAGCTTTGCCATCGTCTTGCGGTATGGGCATAATGATTTCATCGGACATGACTCCGTTTTTCACGACACCCTTAACCCCCAGCACATGAGTGACGGGTATTCCCAACTCGGAAACAAACCTTTGGTATAAAAAATTCGGGAGAGGCTGTCAATATCCACACCTCGAAACCATATTCTTCCAAGTTGGAAATAAGAGCCTTCATCTCAGGATACATTTTCCCCTTATACGAACGCATATAACAATCGTAACCGAGGGTAGCGATTTCCTCATGCCAGCCAAAAAAATGTACCCCATCTCCATGCCAGCCGTCTTTCACCAAAAGAATCGCCATCTTTTGTACCCTTTTATCGGCATAATCATACAACGCCTCGTCGGCCAGATAGTAAGGAGCTTGTCCGAACACCGTACCGTCGCAATCGAACACGGCGACCTTACGGTCGGTAACGGTCAACGTCGTATTCAGAAATTCCTCGATACGAGCATTCGTCTCATCGGGCCAAGTCGCAATAGGACGATATTGTTGGGCACAGATACTCCCTGCCGCAAAAACATTTAACAGAACTAGAATCGCATAAAAAAATCTGTTGGAAATAGATCGCATAATATATTTTTTTTAATTTGCACTTTATGCAAATATACAACAATTATCTACATATAATATTATACGAATCGAAAAAATTCGAAAGTAAAATCTCCTTACTTGAAATAAAATCGAAAGGAAACGAAAATTTCATAGAATCGTAATAAAGCGATTGTTCATTACATTCCGTACTCATAAAAGAGTACATCGCAGTTACCCGACTTTACTCCGCATTCTATCGCTTAATATCGCTGCCATATTCTCCCCAGCCCATGCAATCAGACTATCAATACAAGGCAACAAAGATTTCGCCCGGTCGGTCAAAGAGTATTCTACCCTCGGGGAACCTCGGCATAAATCACTCTTTTACCAATCCGTCTTCTTCGAGGGCTCGCAAGGTAACCGTCAACATCTTTTGGGAAATATCGGGGATATTCTTCTGCAAAACATTAAAACGCATAACAGACGAACCACTCAATGTATAAAGAACCAACAGGGACCATTTATCACCGATACGCGAAAGAATATTCCGAATAGGACAATCGGGAAAAAAGTGCATCCTTAATTTCTATTTTAGCCATAATCATTATATTTCAATAACAATACAAAAGTAACTAAGAAACTTAGATAATGCAATAGTAAAAAAAATTTTAATACATTAAAAGAAGTTAAAACGCGCTTTAATAACTCATTCGTATTCAACGAAGGTTTCAAAAAAAGTAACTATCTGACTTCGAGGTATCTTCTTGTGAAGAAAAAATTATAGTTTCATATTTGCAATCGAAAAGAGAGTAACAATAATTTAGCAACTAATAAAAAACTAGAATTATGAAAAAGAACATTTTAATTTTATTATCATTAATCACATTTACAGCAATGGCACAAACAAAAGGAAAATTCGAAGTTCTGGACTTGAAGAGCTTCAAACTACACGTGTATTACACGAACGATGCCCTGAACGATGCAAGCTACATCGTAGAGGGCAAAACGGACTCATTACTTTGGAACAACCTTTATTTAAAGATAATGTGGCGGAATTCGACGCTTATGTGACCTCGTTGAACAAACCTGTACAGAAAATCATCTCCGATTACCATGTGGGTGGGACGGGAAACCACGATATAGTAATGGCCGAAGGTATGCCTGCCTTTACAAAAAGGAGCGACCTACGACGGAATATGCGGAACTTCGCCGAAATTTTCGGCGATGCAATCGTACCGCTACCGACCGGGAAAGCAGAAGAAATTAAATTTGGCAGCAAACAAACGTGGGATAATATAGAGTTTTACTTCGACAAAGGAGCTTTCCACCGACTTTCCCGCAGCCAGTATCATTATCGGGAATAAAGTTTACTACACCCACTGGACCCCGGTAAAAGCTCACATAAGCTACTTGCAAATAAGTTCTCCGGCCACCATCGATGCAGAAATTGCCGAAGCCGAGAAAGCGCTGAAATCGGATGCGAATACTTTATCGGAGGTCACGGCGGAGCCACCGGCGCGAATCGGTCGAATTTAAAATCGACTATCTGAAAAAATGAAACAAATCCTCCGGGAAAACTCCACCGCCGAGAGGTTCATCTCGGCCATGACTCAGACATTCCCTCTCTGCCAGGAGAAAACAATCTGACCGACTTGGCGAAAGCCCTCTACAAGCACTAACTTTCCTTTATCGAACAAAAAAATCCGATAGCTTCAACTGCTATCGGATTTTTCTGCATCCTCTCCGCTTTTATAGCTCTCAACTCATCGCCTGATTACGAAACTCGTTCGGAGTACACCCTTCGAGTTTTTGAACAAACGACTGAAATGTTGGGGATATTGAAATCCCAAAGAATAAGCGATCTGACTGATTCCGAGCTGTGAGCCCAATATATACTCCTTAGACAATTCAATAATTTTACCTTGTATATATTCCTGCGCTGTCTTCCGGTCTCTTTTTTCACCAAGTCGCCGAAATAACCCGGAGAAAGAAAAACTTTGTCGGCAAAATACCTGACGGAAGGTAGTCCCCGCACTTGTGATTCCCCGTTGCGGAAATAGTCGTTCTAAAAGCTGTTCGAACCTGATAAGGACATCGTTATTAACCTTTTCACGAGTATAGAATTGACGGTCGTAAAACCGCAAACAATAATCGAGCAACAGTTCTATATTGACCGATAACAACTCCCTTGTGTGTTTGTCCACCGGGTGTTCCAACTCCACTTCTATTTTATGGAAACAATCCATAATAATTCTCCCGGCCTCTTGATCCGAAAGATGGAGTGCTTCGTTCTGTTCATACGAAAAGAAAGAGTACTTCCCTATCTTCTTTCCCTAATGCCGTTCCATAAATAAGATCGGGGTGAAAAATCAATCCATACACCTCGGGGCTTATCTCGTCCTCATCGGAATCTACGCCAACCAACTGCCCCGGAGCGAAACTGACGATCGTACCCTCCTGATAATCATAATACCGTCGGCCATATTTCAACGTACAATTCGTTCCGTTTTTCAAGAACAAGGCATATACGCCATAATTCATCTTCACGTGATTGACAACTCGGGTCGCTTTCCTCAAATCCACGACCGAGACCAGAGGATGCAAGGTTTTCAAGCCATACATCTTATTATAAACATCGACACTGTTCAACTGAATAATTTCGTTCATATCTTTTTAGAAAACTAATTGCAAAAGCTGTACGGCCAAACCGTACATTCCTATACAGTGCAAAATTACAACAACTTACGAAAAGAGAAAGAGACGCATCACAGAATCCGGAATTCGGGTTATTCTTTCCGTAATTCATCTACTATCGTTATAGAATATAGGCGGTAATTTTACATCGTCAAACCAACCATGCAAAAAGAATATAATATGGATTTAAAACGATTCCAACAAATGATTGCCGCAGGCGAGCCGTTGGCGGGTGAAGAAATGATTGCTTTCATGCGTGAACAAAGCGACGACACTCGCCGGCTACTATTCGATTTGAACGGTTCTACCACACACCCGAAGAGATCGTCACCCTATTCAGCCAAATTACCAACAGCAAGATAGACAATTCTTTCCGTCTGTTCCCACCTTTTTATACCGACTTCGGAAAAATATCCACGTAGGGAAGAAAGTCTTTATCAACTCTTGTTGCCAATTTCAAGACCAAGGCGGTATCTTTATCGGCGACGGAGCACTGATAGGGCAGCGTGGTGATGGCGACTTTGAATCACGGCTTCGCTCCCAATGACCGCCAGAATCTCTATCATGCACCTATTCATATAGGAAAAGGTGCATGGATCGGTGCACATGCCACCATCTTACCCAATGTGACTATTGGCGACAATGCCATTGTCGGAGCAGGCTCGGTCGTTACCAAAGATGTACCGGACAATGCAATTGTCGCCGGAAATCCGGCTCGATTCATCAGAAACATAAACTCTTAAACCGAATGAAGCCTTTTATTATTGCTTTAACCCTTTACCTTTTTCGTAAACATTTCCTCGTGCTCGACCAACGATGCCCCGATTGTGGAACCGCCGAACGGAGAAACAGCAGAAGACAGTAATACGCCCACGATGAACGAACAAATACGTATCATTATCGGCAACGCCTCTTTTTACGGCCACTTTGGAGGATAACACCACAGCGAGAGCGTTCAGGCATCGTTGCCCATAACTGTAAACATGACCGAACAAGCCGGTAATGAAAAGTTTTATTACTTGCCGACAGCCTTGCCTACGAGTACTGTTACGCCCGCCTGAACAATCTTCGCCGGCGACCTGATGCTATGGGGCAACAGTTGTCTCGTCTTGTTCTATGAGACCTTTCCAGTCCGTACAGCTATACGCGAATCGGGAAAATCGACAAACCATCGGGATTATCGGCAGCAGTCGGCGACAGGAACATAACCGTGACATTCGAATAACCTCAACCATATAAACATCAATCTTATGAAACAACGAATCAAATTTATCTTTACAACATGGTTCATCGCCATAAGTCTGTTTACAATAAATGCACAAGATGTACAAACCAATAAAAACGATATGGAAAATTTGAATCTGACAAATGAGTGGGATAAAACATTCCCCCAAAGTGACAAAGTGAAACATAGTAAAGTAACATTCAGGAACCGTTACGGAATTACGCTCGCAGCCGATTTATACATGCCGAAAAATGCCGAAGGCAAATTACCGGCTATCGCCGTCTGCGGCCCGTTCGGGGCTGTAAAAGAACAAGCGTCGGGACTCTATGCGCAAATTATGGCAGAACGAGGCTTTCTGACAATCGCCTTCGACCCCTCTTTCACCGGCGAAAGCGGCGGCGCACCTCGCTACGTGGCATCACCCGACATAAATACGGAAGATTTCTGTGCAGCCGTCGATTTTCTCTCCTTGCGTGACGATGTAGATTCGGAGCGAATCGGGATCATCGGCATCTGCGGTTGGGGCGGACTGGCTATAAACGCCGCAGCCATAGACACACGCATTAAAGCGACCGTAGCCTCTACCATGTACGATATGAGCAGATGCACGGCCAACGGTTATTTCGATGAAAACGACAACGCCGATGCCGTTATGAAATGCGTCGACAACTCAACGCCCAACGTACCATCGATGCAAGAAACGGCTCGTATGAAACGGACGGTGGTGTAGTCGATCCTCTACCGCAAGATGCACCGCAATTCGTAAAGGATTATCATGCCTACTACAAAACTTCACGGGGTTACCATTCTCGTTCGTTGAACTCTAACAACGGCTGGAACAAAAACTTCGGCTCTCTCGTTTCTCAATGCTCCTATCCTCGCTTATAGCGATGAAATTCGTAGTGCCGTGTTACTGATTCACGGAGAGAAAGCTCATTCGCGTTATTTCAGCGAAGATAAGCTTTCAAAAAGTTGAAAGGCGACAACAAAGAGTTGATGATTGTCTCAGGAGCCAACCACACGGATTTATACGACCGAACAGACATTATTCCTTTTGATAAACTGGAATCTTTTTTCAAGGAGTATTTGAAATAAAATAGAGCCTGACGAATAAAGAATAAAGCCCGATAACATAGGTTTATCGGGCTTTATTTATTCCAACGAAGCATCATCTCCGGCAGGGCAATCGTACCATCGCCCCACAACCAGAAAAAAACCAAATACTACTCACCAAAATTTATTCTGCTGAGGATTGTATTCAAAACCGACGCTTCCCAACTTAGCGACTAAATCAACCTTACTGATGTGCATATCATCGCACAATTCATCTAACGACGCATAATTATCCCGCAACTTCGTATTAATAAACGAGAATAAAATCATCGGGTCTTCTGGCAAAACAGTCATATACTTCTCTCCTTTATTTCGGGGAGCAAAGATAGTGATTCAGTAGAAAATCCGTAAAGTAGACATGGATTTTAACGATGAAATCTTCTTCGATAACCACTATTCCGGACTTTTCGGAGAGAGGTGGAATTGCACCTTGCACCGAAAAAAACTCAATGAAATTTATTATACTTTGAATATTGTTCGTATATTTGCGAACAATATTCAAGATATGGAAGAAAAGAAAGATTATACAGTTACACAAGAACAGTTGGCGAGATTTGCCAAAGCATTGGGACATCCTGCCCGAATTGCCATTATGCACTTTTTTGGCAAAGCAGAAAAACGTGTTATTTCGGGGATATTCACGAAGAGCTTCCCATTGCCAAAAGCAACCGTTTCCCCAACACAAGGCTCTGTATGCAACAGTCGAGCAAGTAGTAAAAGAATTGGCTTTGGAAGCGGTAGTAACCAAAGAAGAAGATCTGATGAAGATTATGGAATACAATGTAATGACGCTTCCTGCTCTCGTTGTTGACGGTAAGGTTGTGGCAAAGGGCAAACTTTCTGCCAAAGAAGTAAAAGATGTATTAACCAAGTAAACCGGTGTATGATGAAACGCTTTTTATTCCTTACCATTGCTTGTTTGTTTTCTATTTGGGGAATGGCACAGAGTGACACAGATACCTATGTGGAAGTTCTCTATTTTCATGGAAAACAACGTTGTACAACTTGTAAAGCCATTGAAAAATACACGAAAGAAGTAGTCAATGCAGATTTGGCAGAGTTGGTCAAAAATGGGAAACTACGTTTCAAGGAAGTAGATATTTCAACTCCCGAAGGCGAAAAACTGGCAGAGAAATATCGTGTAAGTTGGTCATCTCTTTATGTTAATAAATGGAAGAACGGTAAAGAAGAACGTAACGACATGACACGCTTCGGCTTTCAGAATGCCCGAAACAATACATCGGCTTTCAAGAAAGAATTAAAACAGAAAATCAATCAGTTGCTAAAATAATACAGTTTTATGGAATACTTGCAAACATGGTTGGATAATAGTGAGATACCTATTATTACCGCTTTTCTGCTCGGTCTGTTGACTGCTGTAAGTCCTTGCCCATTGGCTACCAACATTACCGCTATCGGTTTTATCAGTAAGGATATAAATAATCGCAACCGGATATTTACAAATGGTATCTTATATACGTTGGGACGTGTTTTGGCTTATTCTGCATTAGGCACAATACTTATCGCAATACTCGAAAGGGTGCAGATATGTTTGCCATACAAAAAGGTATCAGCGAATGGGGGGAACTACTGCTTGCTCCTGCTTTGATGTTGATAGGACTGTTTATGCTATTCGGAGATAAATTGCAATTACCTAAATTCGGATTTTCTGCTACTGAAAAGACAGAAAAACTAAAAGGCTCATGGGGTAGTTTGTTGCTGGGGATATTGTTTGCCATGGCATTTTGCCCTACCAGCGGGTTATTTTATTTTGGCATGCTTATTCCCATGTCGGCGATGGAAAGTGAGGGATATTTGCTACCTGTCATTTTTGCATTGGCAACAGGGCTTCCCGTTATGCTTGTCGCTTGATTTTGGCATACAGTGTAGCAGGGATAGGAAAGTTTTATAACCGTGTGCAGACTTTTCAGAAATGGTTTAATAATATGGTAGCCATACTGTTTATCTTGGCCGGCATTTATTATGGATTGATAAATTGGGGTATAATATGAAAATTTTAATTTTATGTACAGGAAATAGCTGTCGCAGCCAAATGGCGCATAGTTTCCTGCAATCGTTTGACAAGAATATACAAGTGTATTCTGCTGGTACGCATCCGGCAGAGAAAGTTAATCCTTTGGCTGTTAAGACAATGACAGAAGTTGGCATTGACATAAGCAAGCATATTCCTACCAATGTAACTGCTTATTTAAGTGATACATGGGATTATGTGATAACAGTATGCGGTAGTGCGAACGAAACGTGTCCGCCTTTTGAGGGCAATGTAGGAAAACAGTTGCATATTGATTTTGATGACCCCTCGAAAGCAATAGGGACAACGGCCTTCATCAGAAGTGAATTTGAAAGAGTGCGTAATGAAATCAAGAATAAATTTGCCAAGTTCTACATTACGGAGATAAAAAACAAGAACTGACTGAATGTGCTTGTAACCGCTATTTTTTTAGGTAATATGTTCGTATTATTACAAAACAATAGTAGGGTTATGATACAAAAATTTGCAGATTGGCTGGTGTATGACATCTTCGGTTTGATGCTTCAACAGCTTTAGGAGAAGCCGTCAACTTCTTCTTTTACGATACGATAAAGATTTTGATATTATTATTTTTTATCAGCGTGATAATGGGCATTATAAATGCCTATTTCCCGATAGAACGTTTGCGCAATTATTTGACATCTCGTAAACTATATGGATTGCAATATTTCTTTGCCGCCTTATTTGGTGCTATTACCCCGTTCTGTTCCTGTTCTTCCATACCGCTGTTTATCGGATTTGTGAAAGGGGGCATTCCTTTGGGGGTAACATTCGCCTATCTGATCACCTCGCCTTTGGTAAATGAGGTTGCTGTTGCCATGTTTATCGGCACTTTTGGGTTGCGTATTACTTCTATCTATGTGATTAGTGGCATTTTATTAGGTATGGTAGGCGGATTTATTTTGGGCAAGATGAAATTGGAGCCTTATTTGAGTGATTGGGTAAAACAAATTCAGCAAAATTCAACTTCCGACTCTGGAACATGGGAAAAAGAGCATACTCCGTTCTTTAGACGATTGCCGACTATCATGCAAGAAGCATGGGGCATTGTCAGAGGTGTACTTTTGTATATCCTTATTGGCATCGGTATCGGTGCATTTATGCACGGCTATGTGCCGGAAGGATTTTTTGAGCAGTATATGTCTAAGGATAATTGGTTTTGCAGTTCCTTTTGTCGGTCGTCTTGGCAGTTCCGATGTATGCCAATGCCGCCGGAATAGTACCAGTGATTGAAGTCTTTGTAGCTAAGGGTATTCCCATAGGAACTGCACTCGCTTTTATGATGGCGGTTGTTGGGCTTTCACTTCCCGAAGCCACGTTGTTAAAGAAAGTAATGACATGGCGCTTGATTGGTATTTTCTTTGGATTGATAACCTCATTTATCATCGCATTAGGTTATCTTTATAATATTATCTTATAACATAGTCTATTATGTTACGGAGAAAAATTAAGATTTATATTAACAGACTATAACTCGCAAATTCAATCAGTCTCTTTTAGTCAATTTATGGTATGAATAGATTCTATTACGATATTCATTTTAACCTTTTCCATTTGAAGCTCTCATCAAAAGCTGGCACTTGCTTCGTTATCTTATCTAAAAAAGCAATTTCTTTTGACAAGAGACAGCATACCGACTCAGTAGAAAATTCGTGGAGATAGACTTGACTTTTAGAGAAGAATCCCTTGTCGACAACCTCATGATCTTTTCGGAGAAGAATTGAGAAAGATAGTATATTGCTTTCTGAAAGTAACCCCCTCGCCCTACGGACACTCCCCCATATCCCCTTATGGGAAGGGAACACAGGGGGGAGAAGGAAATGCATCACCCAGCCCTTATTCTCGAAAGTATTAGCACTTCTCCCCTGTGTCGCATAGCGATATAGGAACGGGCCGAAGAAACGGCAGTTTCTGGGGAGAGGGGTGAAAGATACAAGGACAATACCTACCAATTATCGACTGAACCAGTATGCCGCTTTTAGCATTATACAAAGAAAAGATAACTCCTACAATACTTTGATATTGTAGGAGTTATCTTTCTTTTATCTGGTTTTGTCCAACTTCTTGGTGATCCGCTTGGGGCTCGAACCCAAGACCCCAACATTAAAAGTGTTGTGCTCTACCAGCTGAGCTAGCGAATCTAACCTTGTTGCTTTTTGTAAAAGCGTTGCAAAGGTAGAACTATTTTTTTTTTTGCAAAATTATATATCCATAAAAAATATGTTAAATAACATCTTTTCATTCTTATGCCTCTTCCGAGACAGAAGAGTCTGTAGGAGAATCTGGTGGCTCGACAGAATCGTCTCCTATCACATAACGCTGATAATAAGACAGACACAACGTCGTTAACGGAAGAGCGATAATCATACCGACAAAACCGAGCAATGTACCCCAAATAGAAAGCGAGAGCAAGATAATAGCGGGATTCAATCCTGTGACCTTACCCATAACCCGAGGAACGATAAACACATCTTCGATAATCTGAACTATGATAAAAAACCAATATGCAAGCACCGAACAGCAACCAGAAATTAGTTCCGGTATCGGATGCCGAAACAAGACATAGCAGGATCGTCGGAATAATACCGATAAGTTGCAAAATAGGGGAACCATATTCAATACCCCGATGAACAGCCCCAATACAATAGCCAACGGCAACCCTACAATCAAGAAACCTATACTGAATAAGATACCTACCAAACCGGCGACCAACGCCTGTCCCCGGAAATAGCGGTTCATACTCTCCTCTATATCGTTTCCTATCGAGACGAGCATAGGCCGGTATTTTTGCGGTATCATACGCTGGAACCCACACAATATCCTGTCATAATCGAGCAGTATAAAAAACTATATACAACAGCACGACCAACCAACTCACGATATTGATGATTTCGCCCACCGAACCGGTGATGAAGCCCCAAGCCCCGGAAAAACTCTCCTCGATAATCGAGAGCCATTGTTCCCCGACTCAATAATCCCGACAGCTCGGAAAAATTAATATTATCACGAATAAAATCATGTACGGCTTGCGGGACGAAAGGTATACTCGAAGAATTGTAAACATACTCACTCAACAGCTCCCTCATATGAGCAATCTCATCGATAATCGACGGCAGAAACAACACACACAACAAAGATATGGTTATCAACACTTCCAGAAAAGCCAGAGTGATGGCTACTACCCTGCCTTTCAATTTAAACACCCGCTTGTTATACACGACCAACGGATTGAGCATGTAGGCGACTATCCATGCTACAAAGAAAAGGAAGCAAGGCTCCCCGAAGTATGTAAACCAAATAGAACAATCCCACGACGGAGACTACACCGAATAGAATACGGATAACACGATCGAACGTGTATGGTTGTCGGTCTACCATGACTATAACGATTTTAATTATACCCTACATAACAAATATTCGCGGTTCGAGTTTAATCCGAGTGTTCTTTATCCTCTCGGGCTTGCATCTCCTGCAAATAGCATCGGCGGCACAAAGGCTGATATTCGTTTTTCTCTCCCAAAAGCACCCGTTTATCGTTATCGACTAAACGATAGGAATAATTTGCCAAATGCCCGCATTTCACACAAATGGCATGGACTTTATATACATCGTCGGCTATCGACAATAACGAAGGCATAGGTCCGAAAGGAACTCGACGGAAATCCATATCCAACCCGGCGACAATCACCCTCGTCCCGTTATTGGCCAATTCGGAACAAACCTCGACAATACCTTCATCGAAAAATTGCGCCTCATCGATTCCCACGACATCGACCCCCGATGCCATCAACAATATACTGTGAGAATTATCGACCGGAGTGGAAAGGATAGAAGTACTGTCATGCGAAACGATATTCTCCTCGGAATAACGCACGTCGATGGCCGGCTTGAATATCTCTACTCTCTGACGGGCTATCTTGGCTCTTTTCAAACGGCGTATCAACTCCTCCGTTTTACCTGAAAACATAGACCCGCAGATCACCTCTATACTCCCCTACGGTTTGTCTCATAATTACTTTCGGTCAAAACCATAATTACATTATATCTATTTTAATATTTTCAACAAAAGTAAAAAAGATAGTTCGATTTTGGCAACCTTTCCCCAAACTATTTCTCCCAAAGAGAAAAACAGAATCGCCATGTAAACAGAATCGCTTTTTCCTTCGGCTTATCTTTTCTTCGATAAATACAAGACAAAGTACAATTCGGTAAAAAAGAGAAAAACACCCGTTTTTCACATCTCTGCGCTCACCTTTCACTATCTTTGTAACTACGAAGGTAGAATACGGTTCGGCATAGTCAAATCGGAAATACGATTTCTGTTTGTCTCTGTACTCACCTCTCGCTATCTTTGCAACAAATGCAACAGACAAAAACAATGGCAAAACGAATCTTATTATTTCTTCTCATATTCGGCTCATTACCGGTCATAGCCACCACGCAGCAGATTATCGATAAATTCGTATCCGACCCGGATTTTATTCCGTCGTCGATAGGGATTTGCATTACCGACGTCAAAACGGGAGAAACTATCGCCTCTTACAACGAACGACAAGCCATCATTCCGGCATCGACGATCAAAATTATTACGACCGCTACGGCTCTGCGACTGTATCGTCCCTCATTCTGTCTATACACGACAGTGGGACACACCGGAACAATAGACGAAACAGGAACTTTACACGGAGACCTTGTGATACACGGCGGCGGAGACCCGTCCTTAGGCTCGGCATACCGTTGTCGCCACACCGAAGATTTCATCGACCAAATCATACAAAGAGCTCTGTCCAATCACATCAAATCGATCGAGGGTCGCATAGTTGTCGATAATTCCTTATTCGACGAGCCTGCCATCTCTCCCAAATGGATGGTAGAAGATATAGCTTGGGATTACGGCACAGGCTGCCATGCTTTTCATACAAAGACAACCGAATAGAGGTAAACCTGCGATACAATGGAAAATCGTATGACGTAACCGGAGTAAATCCGCCTAACCGTTTTGTCGTTGAGACCCGTTTGACAAAAGGTGAAAAAGGAAACATCACAGTCAAGTGTGAAAACAACCGATACACGATTTCGGGAACTATTCCCAAAAGAAAAAGATCGATACCGTCTCTATTTGTCGATAGCCCGACCGGATAGCCTATTCATAACAGATTTACAAGAAAAATTTCAAACAGCGGGAATAGAGGTCAAAAACTCCAATCTCGGTCAACTCTCGGAAACGACATGGTTTCACTATCCGTCCGACTATCTCGGAGATATAGTACACAGCCTGAATGTACGCAGCGATAACCTGTATGCCGAAAGCATACTCCGACTCTTGTCTCTGTCGGCTCATGAGAAAGGGAGTGTAGAAAAAGGTATCGACATAATCCGTAAATACTGGCAAAATTACGAAGCCGACTCTCTCGAACTATTCATGTACGACGGTTCGGGATTGGCTCGCAACAATAAAGTTTCAGCCAAATATCTGAATTGGCGTCCTCAAAGAAACAGCCCGAGACTCACTGATTGGAGAATATTTCGTGCAAACGCTTCCTTTGGCGGGAAAAAGAAGGCTCTGTCTCCACATTTATGAAGCATGGAGAACTGCCCGGCGAACTACGACTGAAAAGCGGAAGCATGAGCGATGTACACGCCTACGCCGGATATTACACGACTCCCCAAAACCGATATGCGATAGTCGTCATGATCAACAACTATACATGCACGAGGGCTCAATTGAAACAAAAATATCCGCTCTGCTGACTCAGGTTCTTTCTAAAAAAAGTAATACCGACTAAAAAACTTTCACACGATACACGCATCTATCATTTTATTTATATTTTTTGTGAAATAACTAAATGCATATGTTATGCTTCGAGATAGTCCTATCGTACACATCATAGACCTGTTAGGAGAGTTGAGGGAACTCTTGCTTGTCATCGATCAAGCGGGAGATACGGCTCCTGCCATACTGTTGAAATTGGCAAAAGAAAAAGCCGAAAGAAATTACACGATCGACCCGTGAACTTCGACAGCCTGAATTTTGGGACGGGATACTTCGCTACGATCCCTTCACATCGGTAAAGACAACGACACACGAAGATGCGATTCCAAGCATGGAAAATCCCCTCGAAAAAGTCGGCGAACCCGTATCTTCTCGCATCACCGACGAAAACATAATCCCCACAGAAAAAGCAATCCGAAGAATCCGATGAAGAGCTGGACACTGACAATAATATCGCCGATACGGAAGATTATTCGGAAAGTCCGATTATAGAAAATAACGAACCCACCCACGAAAACGATACCGAAGAAAAATGAAGAAGAAAACGACACGCTCTATCCGTGGGAAAAAACTGAATGGGGAAGAACTATCGGCTGTACAAGACGAAAACGATGACGAGTACGAAGACTCCAACGAATTTGACGAAGACATGGAAGAAGACTATGAGGAGCCCGATTTATATGAGGAGGAAAATACGGAAAAAAACATCGAAGAAGAGGAACCTGCAACTCCCGTAACTCTCGAAGAAGCCCTCCAACGTCAACAAGCCAAAGAGCTCCGTAAAGCATTAAGTTTGAACGACCGGTTCAGATTCCGTCGCGAACTCTTCGGTAACAGCGATATCCGTATGAACGAAACGCTATCTCTGATAGATGCCATGCAGTCATACGAAGAAGCAGAAGATTATATTTTAAATGACTTGAATTGGGACGTAGAGAACCCCGACGTCGCCGAATTCATGAAAATCGTACAAAAACATTTTTTATAGCAGTATGGCAAAACTGTATGTAGTACCCACCCCGGTGGGAAATCTCGAAGACATGACATTCAGGGCTATCTCCGTTCTGCGAGAAGTAGATTGTATCTTGGCGGAAGACACCCGCACAAGCGGCATATTATTGAAACACTTCGATATACACTCTCGCATGCAGTCCCACCATAAATTCAACGAGCATCAAACCATCGAAGGAATCGTCACCCGGAT
>VOFI01003086.1_pt1 | contig 20808 bp, 23 predicted proteins | sample 5384131 | NCBI WGS metagenome assembly VOFI01 (sample SAMN12384728, study PRJNA508395) | human gut metagenome | isolation source: healthy gut H | host: Homo sapiens | reverse complement strand
ATTAAAACCGAGTATGGCATTGGTGAAAAATTAGATCTTACCGGTCTGGTGGTTACGGCTCGTTATAGCGACGGACATGAAGTTATCATTACGGAAGGCTTTGAAGTAACAGGTTTCGATTCCGAAACGAAATAGATGTCACCCCTTCATTTTTTTTTAGTATTCATGCGGGTTTCCGGGCTTTTAGGGCCGATTTTTCAAAATCGCCCCACCGTGGATGTCCAACCCCCAAAAAGAGCAAAAACGAGCAAAAACCGCCTTCTTGTTACTGCACAGGAAGGCGGTTTTTTCATTTTTTAGACGCCGGCAGAGAAATGATTTTCGATTGTCCGTTCGGGTTGTCCTGGGGTTTGACAGGGGAAGGAGACGCTGGGGTTTGACCGGCAGCCGGGACGGAAGAAAGGATTGAGGAGCCATCCTTTTCTTCAATCGAAACAGACATTTTCCCTTTTTCCCAATTTAAGTGATGGAGAAGTTCAGCGGGGAGAACAATTCTTCCCAGCCCGTCAATCGCGCGACAAATACTGCACAGCCATCACCTCCTGAAGATTAGATTTCCAATTCCCGTCTGGTTTGTTCCAGCGGTTCCTAGATAGATTGTAAACCCGGATTCACCGGGCCAGTTTAACAGCCTGAAGGTACCTGGGAGAAGTGCGCCCTTTTTTAGAAGTGCCCCGGCAAAGCAGCCGGGGCGCTTTTCCCATTAACGCTTAAGCGGAAAAGAACCCCCGGTTATACCGGGGGGTAGAAAAGCTTTAGCAAAAGAAAAAACCAGCTGATGTAAAATAGTAAATGGTTTGGCGACCGTATTACTAAAGAACATCAGGAGGTTTTTGGCATGGGAGAGATAAAAGAATCAGCACATACAAAGTGGAGATGCGAGTACCACATCGTATTCGCACCGAAGTATCGTCGAAAAGAGATATATGGGAAGTTAAAAGCAGATATTGGGCAAATACTGCGAAAGCTATGCGAAGAGAAGAAAGTGGAAATATTAGAAGCACAAGCGTGTTCGGATCATATTCACATGCTGGTAAGTGTTCCGCCACACCTGAGTATAGCACAATTCATGGGATATCTCAAGGGAAAGAGCAGTCTTATGATATTTGACCGACATGCAAACTTAAAGTACAAATATGGGAGCAGACACTTTTGGGCCAGAGGATACTTTGTGGATACAGTGGGTCGAAATGAACGCGCAATTAAAGAATACATAAAGAACCAACTGGAGGAGGATTACACGAAGGATCAGATGACCATGAAAGAAAGTACATCGACCCGTTTACGGGTAGCAAGAACAAGTAGGCAAAAAAAAGAACAGTCGCTTAAGCGGCTGCCCGAAATTGTAATGCGGTGTCAAACTTCCATGTCCCTTTAGGGACTAAGTCCGTATTTGGCCCTTCCAGGCCCTGTGCATACCACCAGTTCACTGGTGGTTTTGATTTTCCCCCTCTCTCCGTCCCTCTCTCACACTCTCCCCAGGATTTTACCGGCTGGGAAAGAACAAAGCCCTTACAGCAGGAAGTTTTTTCTGGGTTCCCACCAGAGAAAATAAGTTTTCAACAGAGCAAGCGAAAGGCTGAGGAAAACAGGAACATTGGAGCCGGTTATGGATACCACGCAGTCAAAACCCGGCATTTTTCCTTCCCAGCCGGTAAGCTTAAAGTTTGAAGGAATCTCCTATCAGGCAGCCATTCAGGACGTCAGCCTTTTTTCCACAGGGCTGTTCCGCCATTGCCGTTCACCCAGAATTAATACGGGGAGAACCCTCTGTGCTCCTCATGGACATCGGAGGCTGGACTGTGGGCCTCATGCGGCTGGACAATGGAATCCCCAACGCCTCCGCCTGCCGAAGCCTGGAACTGCCGCATTTTTTGAGCTGCCAATCCCCTCTTTTTTGAGAGTAGAGCAGCAGTTGCTGGCCAGAGCCGGATAAATCATTAAAATGATAAAAAGCAACTTATTGCTTTTTGTCCATCATTATTTGTGGTGTCTGCATTTTCAAAAAACAGAAAAACATTATAATTTGTAACAGGAAAGGAAAATAAAAATGTGCATATTGCAAAGGAGGCGCCTTGTTTGAAAAAACCTAAGGTTTATGTACACAGGCTAGAGGACTGGTATTCCCCTATATATGGATGCAAAATAATGAAAAATTGCTTCGTTCTTTCTGCGATGTTGTTACAGAAAGCGATCGGATGGAGCCTATGTCTGAGGAAGAATTGGTAGGCCGAATGAAGGACTGCGAAGCGATTCTATCTCTCAACGGGATTGGTACAGATGAAATTACCTTGGATGTACTGCGTAGGGTTGGTACTATTCGATTGATTGTGATTTCCCACTGGTGGAATCAATTCGAAAGGCTGGATTTAAAATCCCTCGGAATCCGAGTGGTGGAAGGATCTAACGCTAATACTGTGGCGGTAGCGGAATGGGTGCTGACGGCGGCGCTAATGGGAATCCGCAGGCTTACAGATTTTGATGCGAAAATGAAAGAAGGCTCCTTGTGGTGCGAGCCCCGGCGGTGCGTGGGAATGCTCTATGGAAAGCGTGTAGGATTAGTTGGCCTTGGAAGAATTGGACGCTACAGCGCGAGACTGTTCCAGATGATGGGGGCTAAGGTTCAGGCCTATGATAAATATTTCTCCCCGGATGAAGCGAGGCTGCTCGGCATAGAGCTAGTCACCTTGGATGAAGCCTTACAAAATTCAGATATTATTTCTCTGCATCTTCCGGTAACAGAGGAGACGAGGGGAATGCTGAAAAAGAGCATTTCGAAAAAATCCCTGACGGCGCGGTTTTCATTAATTCCGCCCGTGCGGCGCTTTATGAGGAAAAAGCGCTGATAGAGGAACTGAAGAAAAAGCGCTTTTTCGCGTATTTAGATGTGTTTTCGCAGGAGCCGCTTCCTGTAGACCATCCGCTGAGGTCTCTGGAAAATGTTCTGATAACGCCTCATATCGCAGGGGATAACCCTGATATGTTCCGCTTGTGCGGAAAGCAGGCGATTGATACCCTACGTGACTATTTTTCCGGGAAGGAGGTTGTAGATAAAAAATATTATCTAGGTATAGGTGAAAAAAACTAATTTAAGGGGAAAAAAGATGAAAAAGATTTTGGGTGTTCTTTTGGCCGGCGCGGTTGCTTTGACCTGCTTTACCGCTTGTAATTCTTCCACACAGGAAAACTCCTCAACGACTACAGACGGCGCTTCAGAAGCGGCTTCTCAGGAAGAAAACTCAGAAACAGAAGCAGCGACTATTCGTTTGGCGCATTTATACGACCCTGGTACAGGAGTAGCGACAGACGAGCTCAGCTATGAGTGGCTGGAAAAGGGAATTGAAAATTTTGAAGCGAATAATCCAGGTTGTACTGTAGAACTGGAATATTACAAATACGATGAAATGGACACGAAATATATGTCCGACTATCAGTCTGGCGTAGAGCATGATGTTTTAATCACCACGAGTATGCTTTTCCCTCAGCACTATGCGGTAGGGGATCTATTGAATCTTCAGCCCTATGTAGACCAATGGGATCAGGCCGAGGTAGAAGATTTCTCCTGGAACCCTGTATGGGATATTTGCTGCGACGATGGCGATGTTTATGGAATTCCGCTGGGACTGCATATTCGTGGATTGGTGTACCGGAAGGATCTGTTTGAGCAGGCAGGACTGGATCCGGAGTCTCCTCCTACAACGATAGAGGAGCTTTTGGAATATGCCGAGATCCTGACAAATCCCGATGAGAACGTCTATGGTTTGGGAATGTATCTTGGGACGGAACGCGCAAATTTGGAGTGCAGCTTCTATCCTTTCTTATGGGCTAATGGCGGAGAAATTTGGGATCCTGAGACTAAGGAAGCTGTTTTCGCTGATGAGACGGGGGTGAAAACAGGCCAGTTCGTGAAGGATTTGGTCACTGAATATGGAGTAACGCCTCAATTTGCCATTAGTGGGGCCTATGGAGACGCTATGGATTCTTTTTTAAATGGCCAATACGCCATGATGGAGGGCTTTGGCAGCTATTGGATTGCGAACATCGTTGACGCTGGCTTAGAGGATAAGGTCGGTGTTTGCGCGGTTCCGGAAGGATCCAGCCGGTTTTCTAACTGCTATTCCTTGTCTGTTTATGCTGGAAGCAAGCATCCGGATCTGGCAATGAAGCTGGTGGAGGAGCTGTTGGCTCCCGATGTCATTACCATGTATGCGGATGGAGGACTTCCCGCCCGTCAGTCCGATTATGAGGATGAGAAATATCAAAGCGAGTTATACCTCTCTATGCTTGAAATTGCTGAGAACGGAAGAAATGTTGCTGAGACAGTAAATTATATGAAGCTGGCGGACAGCGTTGCCGCCGCGGTACAAGAGGTAATTGCCACCGACGGCGATGTGCAGGAGATCTTTACACGGTATCAGGATGAGTACAACGCTCGATATGCGGGAGAATAATGCGCTCACGCTCTTGTTAAAGGGGGACTTTTTTGTCAAAATACCACTCGAACAAGGAGCGGTTGAGAGCGAAGGGGACAGGCTGGGATTTGAAAGAATCCCGGCTTGCCTACCTTTTTATGACGCCGCTTCTTTTATGCCTGATTGGCTTTATGATTGTGCCGATGTTCACAGGGATTCTCCTCAGCTTTCAAAACGCCAGCGGAGATCCGGTGGGCATGGAAAACTATTCCGCCGTTCTGGGAGAACCGCGGTTTTGGAATAATGTACAGCTTTCTCTGGCCTATGTGGTCCGCAATGTACTGCTTTCCATTGTACTTGGTTTTTTAGCGGCAAATCTGATTACCCAAAAATCGAAGATCGTTTCCTTTCTTCGCCCGGTGTATTTGATCCCATGGATTATTCCTCCGGTATCCAGCTCAATTTTGTTCAGAACTCTTTTAGACGCCAATACCGGTCCTATTACCCAGATGATTAAGTTTATCACCGGAAAAAGCGTCATGATTTTAGATCAAGCGGATACGGCGCTGATCGCGGTGATCGTACATAATTTTTGGAGGTCGTTCCCTTTCGCCATGCTGTTTTTATTGCAGCCGGCCTGACGATGATCTCCAAGGATGTTTATGAGGCGGCCATCATCGATGGAGCGTCGAAAATAAAGCAGTTTTTTTACATTACGCTGCCTCTGGTAAAGAACCACCTGTTTATCGTGGTGCTGATGATCACCAACTGGACGCTCCAAGATTCCGAATCCTGCTATTCCCTGACAAAAGGCGGACCGGGCACGGCGACGGAAATGGTTGCGGTCAGGCTGTTTAAGGATTCCTTTGTTTATTTTGAAATCAACACGGGGGCTGTCATTGGAATTGTGATGATGTGCATCAGCATTATCTTCGCGGTTATTTATTATTGGCTGACTAAGGCAAAGGAGATGGAATCCTATGAATAGTGAAAAACGCAGAACCGTGTTCTTCCGGGCTTTCTGGAGAATTGTTATTCTGTTATTTGTTATGATTCCTTTGCTGTGGGGGGTCAGAACCTCGCTGTGTGCCTCCAACTATGATAAGAATTTGATTCCAAAGGAATTTACCCTGGACAACTACAGCAATCTGCTGAAAAGTCCTTCGTTCCTGCCTGGCATTTGGAACAGCGTCATGGTTTCGCTTTGCACGATTTTGATTTTGCTGCCGATTGTTACTCTAGCGTCCTACGCATTAGGCAGAATGAAATTCAAGGGAAGATTTTTGGAAAAAGTGCTTCTCCTTTTGCCTCTGCTTCCGGCAATCGCAATCTTGATCCCCTTGGTACAAAATATGAACGCCATAGGACTTTATAATAACCTGCTGGGCGTTATCGTTTTGAACGTGGTGTTTTTACTCCCGTTTACCACCTATCTTTTGAAGAACTTTATGGCCTTGCTGTCCAAATCTATTGAGGAAGCGGCCTTTGTGGACGGATGCACCCGTCTGCAGACAATGGTTTACATTATCCTGCCGAACGCCTTGCCGGGATTTGCCTCTGTAATGGTCTATACATTTATCAATAGCTGGCTGAATTATTTATATCCTTATGCGTTGATTGCGGATATGAACTCAAGGACCATGCCTCAGACCTTGCTTGCCTTAATCGGACAGTATGGAAACAATTATCCCAGTTTGACGGCGGCGTCTATTTTAACGCTGCTGCCGCCTTTGGTTTTTTTCTGTATTTTCCAGAAGTGGTTTATCGCGGGCTTATTCGGAACCAGTATGAAATAACAGCATTAATAAGGGGGAGAAAGTATGGAGGCTGTCAAGATCGGAATTTTAGGCTGCGGGGGTATCGCCCGCTCCAAGCATTTACCGGAGCTGCAAAAAATCGAAGGAGTAGAGATAATTGGATTTTATGATCCAATTAAATCCCGCGCTCAGGAGTGCGCTGAAAAGTTTGGAAATCACGCAAAGTTTATGAAACCGCCGGGGAGCTTTTAGACGATCCAGGAATAGATGCGGTGCATATCTGTACGCCCAATAATACCCATGCGGAGCTGGCTGTTCAAGCGCTGGAAAATCACAAGCATGTGATGTGTGAAAAGCCGATGGCCATTAACGGAGAGCAAGCCTATCAGATGGAGCAGGCGGCTCAAAAGAGCGGGAAAATACTGACGGTCGGCTATCAAAGCAGGTTTGAGCAGCGGTCCCTGTATTTGAAAAGGCTGTGCGGCCAGGGAGAGCTGGGAGAAATTTATTACGGAAAGGCCCATGCGGTTCGCAGAAGAGGCGTCCCCACCTGGGGTTCATTTTTAAATTCCGACATCCAGGGAGGCGGCTGCCTCATTGACATGGGAACCCACGCTTTAGATTTAACCCTGTGGCTGATGGACAACTATGAGCCGGAATACGCTGTCTGCAACATTTATCATAAATTGGGGAAAAATCAAAACGCGGCGAATGTCTGGGGACCCTGGAACCCTGAGAAATTTCTGGTAGAGGATTCGGCGTTCGGATTTATCAGGATGAAAAACGGCGCTACCGTAGAAATTGACTGCAGCTGGGCGCTGAACATTAGAAACGCCAAGGAGAGCGTTGCTACACTATGCGGGACAAAAGCAGGCGCGGATATGCTGGAGGGCTTAACGCTAAACGGGGAGAAGGAGCAGAGCCTGTATGTCAATCACATTGACGTGACAAACACCACTGGGATTTCTCTGGACATTCCTTATTCAGACAATCCAAACCAGATGGAGACAGAGGATTGGATTCAAGCGATCCGCACAGGAAGAGAACCGCTGGTAAAATTCCATGAGGCGGCAGTGGTCTGCAGGATTATTGACGGTATGTACCAGTCGGCCAAGACGCATCAGCCGTATTATTTTTAAAGGCATGATTTCTCAATGCAAATGCCAGCGCAGTCGGATTTGTTTTTTACTGTCTAAAAAATTCCTGAAAAGAGGGCCTTTAATGGGCTCAAGAATCTGTTTTATGGTATTGCTATTGGCAAAGCGGCAGTATGATCTGATTTTTCCGATACATCGCTGTAACTTTCCTTCAAAACAACAAAACCGAAAATCCCCGTAGATTTAAAATTCCGTCCTGGAGAAGTCTTGAAGCTATCCGGAGGGTTTTATTTCTTAAGGAGCTGGTAATATTCTATACGACAACGTTGAAATCGGCTTTATGTCCCACTATAAGGAGAAAGCAAATCAGAAGTTCGTAGTTACCACAGAGCATAGGCATGTTAAAAATATTTGGGAAATCGTGTATTACATAAACTATGAAGGTGTGTTTGTCTTAGGAGATAAGGAAATCCCTTATGAAAAAAATACGGTTATGCTGATTCCGCCGAATGTGATGCATTACGAATTCTCGACCAGTGCCATTGAATTGTATTTTATCACATTTAAACCGGTGCTGGAGCATAATCCCAACGGCTTTGCTTTCCGGGATTACAGCAGTCATTTTTTTGAAAATATGTTTGCCCAATGCTTTTATTTGAAAAACAGCAAGCCGATTAACTGGCAGTCTAATTTATCTATGGTGCTGGGCTGTATTGAGCAGTATCTTGCCTCTTTGGAAAGTATCGGGGAAATCTCCATAGCTGAGCAGCTAAAGCAGCGAATCTCAGAACGCTTCACTGATTCCTCGCTGCAAATCGGGCAACTGCTGGAGGAGATGCCGTTAAGCGCCTGGTATCAAAGAAAGCTGTTTAAAGAAGCGACCGGCATGACACTGACGCAATATTTGAATAAAATACGAATCGACTACGCCTGCTCCTTACTGGCAAATTCTACTATGCCTATCAAATCGATTTGCGATTTCCAGCGGGTTTGAGGACCCTTATTATTTCAGCAGAATGTTTAAAAACATAAAGGGCAGCAATCCCATGCTATGGAGAAAGCAGCATTTAAAATTCTCTTTGAATCAGGATGACAAAAGCAGCGGAGAGCATGAGCCAGGAGGGTGATTCAGGGTAATAAATAAAAGGTTAGGGAGGCGGTTTGGTGAAAGTCCGAGAAGAAAAAATTGGAGTGCTGTGCAGGCTTTTGGAAAAGCAGCAGGTGACAGAGACCCACAGGATTGAAGAGGTGCAATATCAGCCATGCGGCTATCAGCAGGACGGGGGAATTCCAGCAGAGGGCTATCGGCCGTTTACAGACTGCGCGGAGCTCTCTGGAAAAGACCGGCATTTTTGGTTTCAGCTCTATCTGCGAACGCCGAAGCTGCCGAAAGATAAAAAAATATTTTTAATAGTAGAAACCGGACGGGAGGGCAGATGGGATGCCACTAATCCCCAGGGGCTTGTTTACTTAAACGGGGCTGTGGCACAGGGGATCGATGTGAATCATACTGAGGTTCTCCTCCGGCAGGACACAGAGTATGTTATCCATATTTATTTTTACACGGGCATGGAGCCTGGGAAGCTGGAATTTCGTCCGGCTTTCCAGATAATTGATTGCAGAATTGAGAAGCTTTTCTATGATTTCTGGGTGCCGTTTTCTGCGCTTCAGAATCTGGATGAAAACAGCCTTGCTTATACCCGAACTTTCAAAGTGCTGGATCAGGCGGCCAATCTGGTTTGTCTCAGATCTCCCTACAGCAGCAGCGAATATTATGACAGTCTGGAGACGGCGGAAAAATTTTTGCAGCAAAAATTTTATCAGGAAACCTGTGGAAGCAGCCCAAGCGGTGGTGGATTGCATCGGGCATACCCATATAGACGTGGCGTGGCTTTGGACCTTGGCACAAACAAGAGAAAAGGCTCAGAGAAGCTTTGCGACAGTACTTGCTCTCATGGAGGAATATCCGGAATATAAATTTATGTCCTCTCAGCCTCAGCTGTATCAGTATGTCAAAGAAGCAGCGCCGGCTGTGTATGAAAAAATCAAACAGCGTGTCCGGGAGGGCCGCTGGGAAGTAGAGGGGGCCATGTGGCTGGAGGCGGACTGCAACCTACCCAGCGGAGAAAGCCTGGTTCGGCAGATTTTATATGGCAAGCAATTTATCAAAGAAGAGTTTGGGGTTGACAGCAAGATCCTTTGGTTGCCGGATGTTTTTGGATACAGTGCGGCCCCTGCCGCAGATTCTAAGGAAAAGCGGAATTGAATATTTTGTGACCTCAAAAATCAGCTGGAATGATACCAACAAGCTGCCCTATGATTCTTTTTCTGTGGAAGGGAATCGATGGCAGTGAAATTTTCACAAATTTCCTGACAGCCCAGGATTATCCTCCGGATGGCGTTCCGGTGAACTATTCCTGCTATAATGGGGATATTACACCGTCGATGGTTAAGGGAGCCTACAACCGGTACCAGCAAAAGGAATACAGCGACCGTGTCATGGATACCTTTGGCTATGGCGACGGAGGCGGCGGACCAACCAGAAAGATGCTGGAGCAGCAGCGAAGGCTTTCCAAAGGACTGCCGGGCTACCCGAAGACGGAAATCCATACGGCTCTGGAACATTTGGAAATGGTGAAAAGAGCTTTTACCAAAACGGAGAGGCGCTTCGCAGGATTCCGAGATGGACAGGGGAGCTTTTATTTAGAGTACCATCGGGGAACCTATACCTCAATGGCCCAAAACAAGCGGTACAACCGAAAGATGGAATTTCTGCTTCAAAAGGCGGAGGGACTGGCGGCGGCAGCTTCTCTATTGTCTGATACCGCGTATCCGTCCCAGCAGCTGCGCTCCTTATGGCTTACGACTCTAAAAAATCAATTCCATGATATTATTCCAGGTTCCTCTATTTTCGAGGTCTATGAGGATAGCCGGCGGGAATACGCCGTAATTCTGAATTCGTGTGAAGATCTGGCGGAGGAGTATCTGGAACGGCTGGCGGAGCGCGTGGATGCAACCGACGGATATTTGGTTTACAATTCTCTAGGCTTCGCCAGAAGGACGGTTTCTATCGGGGAAAAACCTTGGAGACTGGGAGGATTCCGGCTTTTGGCTGGAAAGTGCTGAGGTTAGAAAAAGCAGAGGACGGCGTAAAAGTCGCGGGAAACACCATTGAAAATAAATGGTACCGCATAGAGATAAATGCGTACGGTGGGATTGCCTCGCTGGTTGATAAACGGTTTCAGCGTGAGGTGTTCCAGGAGGGAAAGATAGGCAACGAGCTTTTGCTGTTTGAGGATTTTCCTCAAGATTATGACGCCTGGGACATCCCGGCTTACTATCAAGAAAAGCCGCTGCAGTGGCAGGAAAAAGCGGAGCTTTCGCCTGTTTATGACGGGGACCGGCCGGACTGAGGATTTCGAGGAACTATCAGTCCTCGACAATCATCCAGACGGTATATCTTTACCGCACGCTTCCCAGGATCGACTTTGACACCGAAATTCAATGGTCTGAGGAGCACCAACTGCTTAAGGCGGCGTTTCCTCTCAAAATACATAACAGTCATGCGACGTATGAAATCCAATTCGGAAATCTGGAAAGACCTACTTATCGCAATACCAGCTGATGCCGCGCGGTTTGAGGTTTGCGGCCATAAATGGGCGGATCTCTCTGAGGGCAACTACGGCGTAAGCATTTTAAATGACTGTAAATACGGATGGAGCGCTGTTGACAGCACGCTTTGCTTGACGCTGTTAAAGTGCGCGACCTACCCTAACCCACAGGCGGATAAGGGCTCCCATGCCTTTACCTATTCCTTGCTTCCCCACGGCGGGGATTATCGCCAAGGAGAAACAGTGCGGGAGGCTTATTCTCTGAATCAGCCTCTTATGTGGAGGAGGATAAAGACTGAGGGAAAAGAAGCTGCCTTCGGAATTCAGCTTGGTATCCTGTTCGAATCCCAATATTATAATCGAAACTTTTAAACAGTCGGAGGATGGCAAAGGATATATCATACGTTTGTACGATGCACATAACTGCAATACCAATGCGGTGTTAAGCTTTGGGGTGGACTTAAAAAGAGTATTCCTTTGCGATCTCTTAGAGAATCCAGGTTCGGAACTACATTTGGAGGGCCGCAAAGTAAAGGTGCCTGTGTCAAATTTCGAAATTGTTACCCTAAAAGTTGAAAAGTAAAAATAAAAAGTCCGCCTTGCGTTCTGCTGCCTCTGCAGATCGGGATAAAGGCGGATTTTTTGATGGCGGCTTAGAAAAAGGCATCCGCCCACACCCAATTAAAAAGTATTATCTATGAGAATAGCTGAAAATTTCATATTCAGCTATTCTTTGGATCGGGGAAATAGAAATCGACTAAGCTGCTTGGCTGAAGATAGAAAATTAGAGACTGAATGAAAGTCAAAATTTATGTCTCAGAAGTGAGATGCTTCAAATTCGGCCTGCCGTTCTATTCTGGAATTTTTCTGTTGAAACCGTTTTTGATGATATAGTGTTAAAAAATAGAGTGAGGCAGCAAAAATAGGAGCCTATTTTGCTGCCTCAGTTTTGATAATGGAAGTGGTTATATGAGTATCCAGAACCTGCAGAGCCGGCTATTAGCGTTATCCCGCCAACGTTCCAAAGGGAAAGCGTATATGTAATAAAATAATATGAAACATTGAGTTACCGCGGAAGCAGTATAAGAAGAGCTCTCGTAGCGGTAAAGTATTGCAGAATATTAAGGTTACCTGCTTAAACGCTTACAGGGAACCTAATACGGTTAAATATATTTAGACGGCAGCTTCTTACGATTTATATTTTTTAAACTGAGGAATCTCTATGACTTTTCCCCCTCCATAGCCGATATGTGGGCACAGATGCCAGTGCCTGTCCAATAAGCTCCGAGGATATCATCCACAGTCGGTTTTCTGTTCTCTATTATCGAACGAACAAACTCATGTACGAGATGGGGATGGGACCCCCATGCCCTCCCCCCTTGCGTAAAGGAAAGATGGGTGTTTTTAGCGTTATAAACGGTGTTTTTCGTAAACATTGCGATTTCCTTCGGGAGCCTATCTGCATAATCCGGAATAGAAACTCGCTGCTCCAGGATTTCACTACCGCGGCTATAACGTTCCGTGTCACCATCAAAATCATAGGTGCTGCTTCTCTCTAAAGCGCCGGTACGGGAATAAAGGACGGGCATTTCCGACTCTAACTGTTGCCACTCAAAACTACTTTTTTCGCCGTAAACCCGGAAGCATTCCGAATAGCTTCGTGCGACGCCATATAAAAACCGTTCCATTTCTATTGTGAGGTCGCTGTTCTCCAAGGAAACAAAGGCGGATTCAAAGGCAAAGGGGCAATAGTATTGCTGCTGCAGTTCCTCTCGAATTCTCCCTGAGCCGCGGCCATATACCTGAGCCGGATAGCGGCCTGTTAACATTAGACAAGGGGCCAGGGCGTGTGTAGGATGCATCAGCGGTGGGAAGCCTTTCCAATAAGAAGGCCAGCCCTCCATGTCCTGGTAATGAGCGCAGCTTAAATATTGCAGCTTGCCTAATTTGCCTTGCGCGAAGAGCTCCTGCAAATAGAAAAATTCCCTCTGGAACACCGTTGTTTCCATAAACATATAATTCCGTTGCGCTTTCTGCCTGGCTTCAATCACTGCGTAGAGATCTTCTAACGACATACCCATAGGTATGGTACAGCCGCAATGTTTTCCCCGATTCTAAGGCTAGAATAGAGAAAAGAAGCATGGGTATCAGGGGGTGTTACAAGATGAATGGCGTCGATTTTGGGGTTTTCCAAAACAGACGAGTATGCCGTGGTGCACCTTTCTGCTGGGATTCCATAGCGTTCCTGTGCGAACTTGAGCAAGGATTCGTTTTTTTCGACGATCCAGACCTCTTTTACATCTGGATGCTCCAAATATATGGGTAAAAATTCCAAGCCAAAGCTTAGTCCAACAAGTGCTACGCTGATTTGATTTTGTTCCATATTGAAAGACTCCTTTTCAATTTTAATATTAGATGGTATCATGGCGTACCCAAACTGCCATTTCTCCAGGAGAACGGTTACACCAAGCGAAGTATGGGATAAAACGCAATGTTTTCGGCTGGAAGCTCTCTTTGCTGAAGTATAAAGCTGTGTGCCGTCGGGAAGTAAATATTCCCCCGAGCAGGAAATGCAGGGAAGGCCTTTTAAATTTTCCTCACCGGAGGAGATTGTAAAGCTTGGTTTCCCGCAAATGCGGTTTCGGTGCAGCTGCGGACCGTTGTCGGTCTGCTCCATACAGTAAACAATAGGGCCGCGGCAAATAGCAGATTTCCCAATGTTCTCTCTTACTAGGGAATTTGCGCGTACTACCCTGACCGGCATTGAAAGTGTCAATTCAACCTCATCGCCGTCACGCCAACAACGATGTAAGTATAGAAAACCATCCTTCAGTGTTCCGGCACATATCTTTCCGTTAATCAAAACATGATAGTCGGCACACCATGCGGGAATCCTCACGGCGTAAGAAAATTCCATCGGGCGTGGCAGTGACAAGGAAATATGAATTTTTTCATCGAAAGGATACGCACTATCCATGTGTAGTTTAATGGGCAGCCCCTGAAATGTGAACTCGCTGGTGCTGGTTACATATAAATTTGTGTACAGAGTTTCTGCGCGGATAAAATGCAGGTACCCTCCAATAGACGCAAACAGCCTGGCAAGGTTGGGAGGACAGCAGGCGCAGGCAAACCATTTTTGGCGGATAGGCTTTACATGCTTTTTCCGCTGATCCTTTTGACAGACCTCCGGCACTACCTCCAAAGGGTTTACATAAAAGAATGACTTGCCGTCAAGAGCCATTCCACTCAATACGCCGTTATATAGTGCTTGTTCCAAAACATCGCCATAAGTACCGGAAGGAGAAATCTTCATCATTCGCTGGGCAAAAAAACACACCGCTACCGCTGCGCAGGTTTCGGCGTAAGCGGTGTCGTTAGGCAGGTCATAGGCAAAGGTAAACGCTTCTCCATATACAGAAGATCCTGCACCGCCGGTAATATACAATTGGTTTGGATTAGATCCTCCCACAAACGGCGGCAGGTTTCCAGCAGTGCCGCATCCTGGGTTCGGGCGGCTACATCTGCGATGCCGCAGCATAAATACAAAGCCCTTACCGCATGGCCCTCTAGCTCGGTCTGTTCCAGAATAGGTTTTCCGGCCTGATAAAACTGAAATTGAAAAGGGCTGTCTGCCCAATCCCAGCCGAATTGGTCTGCTTCCTTTCGGAATATTGAGGGGGAGGCTCCGCGCTGGCAAATAAAATATTGGGCGAGCTGCTGGTATTTTATATTTCCGGTTGCTTCGAAAAGACGTATTAACGCTAGCTCCACCTCGGATGGCCGGGATATCCAGGGATTTTTCCAGGTGATGTCCCAAATACGTCCGCGATATGATCCGCTAATTTTTGTGCTGCTTTTAAAAGCTTATCCTTTCCGGTAGCATGGTAATAAGCCACAGCGGCTTCCATTAAATGTCCGGCGCAGTATAACTCGTGGCCGTCTAATAGATGGGTCCACCTTTGTGCGCCTGTAAGGATAAAATAGGTGTTCAAATACCCGTCCGGTTGCTGGGCTCCGCAAATCAGCTCGATAGCCTGATCGGCTTTTTGCTTCGAGGTCCGAGTCAGGATGCCAGGCAAGGGTATAGGCTGCGGCCTCAATCCACTTGTAAATATCGCTGTCCTGAAACGGCTGTCCATGAAACTGGATATGGCCTTTTTTTTCTGCGGCAGCGCGAAAATTATCTAAGCAGTGGCTTGGCTCCGCGCCTGCGATCTGGTCGTTCAGCGCTTCCCATTGATAGGGAAGGACTTCTGTTCTTATCAGCTCCTGTATGTGCCCGACAAAATCACCTGTTACTGACACCTGATTCCAGGGAATAAAATCTGATAGACAATGCATGATAACTCCTCCTAAAAATTTATCATTTTCTTTCTTAAAGAGAATACTTGATTTTCTGCTGTTTCACAACCTTTATTTCTTAATAAAAGTGCAGAAAACAAAGGAGGTTACTTGTGGTTGAGATGAACTTGACAAAAACTGTTTCGATATTGGCTTGGAGTGACCCCCTTATACTGTTTAAATAGCTTCATAAAATGTTTTTCATCCTCAAATCCAGAGGATAGTGCAATTTGCTTAATCGGAAGAACGGTATTCAAAAGCAGTTCTTCGGAATAAGAGACCTTTTGGCGGTTGATGTAGTGGAGAAGGGTGTCTCCGGTTACCCGCTTAAACAAAGTAGAGAGGTAATTCGGATGGTAATTAAACTCCATCGCGATTCGCGATACTGTCTGAGGCTCATGGATATGCAGCCTGATCCACTCAGAAATTTCAAAAACCTGCCGTTGAGGAGAGCCGCAATGAAAATTTGAAGCGTTTTGATACGCCCAGCTGAGCTCAAGCAGCAAAAGGCTTACCGCATAGTCACCGTTGGGGGACCTTTTCTGGCTGGAAATATCCAATAACTGATGCAGCAAAAAGATCAAGGCGGGGGACTGGAGGGGAAATTCCCCATTTGGGAAAAACAGTATCCGCTTTTGCCTGGATAATAGTCATTTGTTATCTTTACCTGGTTGCGGCTGGTGTTGAAATGAATCCAGTAATAAGACAGAGGCCCTTGAGAAACCTGATATCCAAAGTGTTCCTGCCCAGGCTGCAAAAGAAGATAGGTATGAGGTTTTATTTCATACTGGATATTTTCACTGGTGAGATATAGGGTTCCTTCCCGGCCCAAAAGCAAAACATAATAATCTAGCTTTCGATTTATATGTTGAAAACCACCGCTGGAAATCAGCATACCGCTTTCTATATGGGTTAATGGTACAGCGCTTTCACAAGTGAAATAAGCCATTTTTACACCTTCTTGGAAATTATTATCCGATAATTATCTGATAAATTTATACCATGCATTTTAAAAACTGTCAACAAATTAAATAAAAAACAAAAGTTATAAATTTTTTATTTGTAAATAGCGGTGTATTTTTTATAGAAAAAAGTGTATATATTAATGCTTATTTGGTTGTTTAGCTGGAAGTTTGTTGACAAAATTATATTTGGCCGATATAATCAAACTAGAATTTACGGATAATTTTCCGGAGAATTATCCAGAAATTCAAATTATTTTCTGAAAAAGCTTGACACCACAATCGCTAATTGCTACTATGATGATAGTTTAGCCGAAAATTATCGATATAAGAGGTATTACTATTATGAGTAGAGTTAGAGATGTCGCACAAGTGGCTGGAGTATCTGTAGCAACGGTATATAAAGTATTTAACGAAGACTATACCACTAGCGAGGATGTTCGGAATCGGGTAATAGCAGCAGCGAAAACGTTGTCGTATACCCATAAAGCTTCTTCGGAAAAGACGCAAAAAACAGCGGCCAAGAACACAGTGGGAATTGTAGTGGGAAGCATTTTGAATCCTTTCTTTAACCGCATGATCGAGGCGATTTCCAAAGAATTTGAACGCTATCATTACCGGGTTTTAATTCTTTACTGTAATGATGACGTTCATCAATTCAACAGCAACCTGGAACTCCTGATGCAGCTCAATGTGAAAGCTGTTATTTTTGAGCCGATGACAGATACCCGATACGATATTGTTTATCGTTTGAAAGAGAACGGTATTGTCATGCTGCAGCTCTTTTCTTCTGTTTATCCTGAATTGGACACGCTCCAATTTGACGATGAATTGGGTACTTACACAGCGGTAAAGCATTTTCTGAAAAGCGGACATAGCCGGATTGCTATGTTCTATAAGTATTGGGCGATACGCCCCGAAAGAGAGCCCGGTTATCTTCGCGCTTTTCAGGAATTTAACATTGACGTGAATCCAGAGTTTCTATGCAAGCTTAGTTTTGAAGGAAGCATAAAAAATATTATTAAAGAAAGAATAGAAAAATTAAAGCCTACCGCTATTTTGGCGGTTAATGAACCAATCAGCATTAATGTGGTTCAGGCGCTGGGTGAATTGAACCTGAAGATATCAGCCTGATCATTTATGATGACCTTTCTTGGGCAACGGCTTATAATATTTCCACGATCGCGCATGCTTTCGATTCGGTTGGGTCACAGGTGTGCCAGGTGATTATGCGTCGTATTAAGCTTGCGGGAACAGGACAGGAGATAGAGCCTATTCGTTTGGTCATCGATCCGGAACTGATTTCCCGTGGTTCAGTTTCATTTCACACCCCCATTTCTACTGAGTGATTGGCACAACAGAACTGAGAGGAGTTTTTGAAAAATGAAGCTAAACGTAAAACGAATTTTAGCGGGTTTATTAGCAGGGGCATTGGCTTTATCTGTCACTGGCTGTGCTTCAAGCGGAGAATCTTCTTCGGATGCATCGAATACTGTCAGCGCCGGTAGCTCCACAAGCGGTACAGATGAAAAAACTACCATTGTTTTTGCTGAGCATGTGGCGGATGTTCAAAACCAAGCTCCTCAGGTGTGGGGTGTAATCCAATCTTATATGAAGGATCACCCGAATGTGGTCATCGATGTTCAGGGTACCGCGGCAGACGAGCATGAAACAAAAATGAAGCTTGCCGCCCAGTCTGACTCCCTGCCGGACCTTTTTTACGTAAAAGTGGGAAACGGCCTTGAAATGGTAAAAGCCGGCCAACTTGCAGACTTGACTGATGATATTTTGGGCGACGAGGAGTTTGCTGCTGGATTTTTAGACAACATGCTGGATGTTTTAAAGGTGGATGGTAAAATCTATGGCCTGCCCTGCGAACTGCAATGCAATGGCGTCTGGTATAATAAAAGGCTCTTTGACCAGTTTGGGTTGGAAATTCCTGAAACCTATGAAGATCTGATGCACTGCTGTCAAGTTTTCAATGAGAATGGAATTATCCCGATGGCCCGGGGTACCACAGATGCCTGGAGCTGGGCGCTTTTGAATGATTTCTGCCGGTTTGGATATTATGATCATATTGACAACATTCTCGCCGGTACCGAGAACTGGAACAATCCGGATTATTTAAAATTCTATCAAAAGCTGGAGGAAATGACGGAAGCTAATATGTGGCCTGAAAATGTGTCGTCTATTGGCTATTGGGAGGCCACCGAGTTATTTTTAGGTGAGAAAGCCGCCATGTTTGACAGCGGAGTATGGGATACCAAAAAATTTGAACAGAGTGATTTTGCCGAGGATATTTATTTCGGATGGGGTCCTACCTATACTGACGGCGTAGGTAACCAGGAAATTTCTATGAAGCCTGCTTCCCATCCTTATGTGGTGTCCGGCAAACTTCAGAAGGAGGATCCTGAGAAGTACGCGGCTGTGATTGATTCCCTGAAGTACTATTATGGTACGGAGGGAACCCGTATTATCGTAGAGGAAAATCAAAGTGTTCCTGTTACCAAATATACCGGAACGGTAGACTCTGCGGAATATCCTGTGTTTTCACGTGTTATGGAAAAGGTCGGTGATGATCTTCCCAGCCCGGCTACCGCTCCCAATATGTATTTGCCTGGTGAGTTTGAGGCGACCTTTTTTGAAAGCATTTCCGGTGTGCTCAATGGAATTTACTCTCCGGAGGAGGCTCTTACATTCCTGGATGATCAAATGAAGGCGATGGGATTAGTATAATCGAACTTTACCGAAAATCGGCGGTGGCAAAGCTGCCACCGCCGATTTCTTTTTGCGAATTTAGGAGGTTCTTATGCATTGGCTCAGTAAACGCAGAATTATGGTTTTGATGATTCTTCCGACCTTGGCGCTTTATCTGCTTTTTATTATTATTCCCGTCTTTGTTACTATATTTTATAGCTTTACAAAATTCTCCGGGATCGGTTCGCCGGAATTTCTTGGTTTTACAAACTATACGAACTTATTTCAGGACAAATTCTTTTTTTTATCGCTTTAAAAAACTCTGTGATAATCCTACTGTGCACGGTTGTCGTTTTGATCCCTGGGTCTTTTGGACTAGCACTTTTATTGGAAAAACCTTTCCGTGGAAACAATTTGATCAAGGCAATGGATTTTCTCCAAACGTCATCGCTCCTATCCTAGTCGGCTTGATGTGGGTCTTTATTTTGGATCCTCATATGGGTCTGGTCAATGCCTTTCTACAGCAAATCGGGCTGGAAAGCTGGCAGCAGGAGTGGATAGGCGGCCAAACCCTGACTCCTTACTGTGTAGCTTTTGGTTTATATCTGGCAGGTGCTTGGGTTTTATGCTACGATTTTCTTGGCTGGTTTAAAAACAATCTCTCCGGATATTTATGAAGCCAGCCAGATTGACGGGGCTAACCGCAGGCAGCAGGTGCTTTTATTTCACTGCCCATGTTAAAAGAAACCATAACAATTATCTGCGTGCTAGTGATAACAGGAGGATTTAAAATTTTTGAAACCGTCCAGCAGCTCACCAACGGCGGTCCAAATCATTTCTCGGAAGTTTTGGTCACCTATATGTATTATACTACCTTTACCTCAAATCGATACGGGTACGGTATGAGCATTGCTACCGTTACTTTCTTGTTTTCTATGATCTGTTCCGTTGTGTATTTGCGCAACACTAGCACCAAAATTAAACGGAAAGGAAGTAATTGACATGAATGAGCTGGCAAGAAAGCCTAAGCGCTGGCCTAAGATCGTCAGTAGGACGTTTCTGATCTTGGTTACCATCCTGTTAGTATTTCCTTTTTTCTGGATGGTGTTGCTTTCCTTCAAATCGGATACACAGATTTTAAATAATCCGTTTTCCCTTGTCTTAGATGCCGGATTCAGCAATTATGTTAGGGCTATGCAGGTGCTGGACCTAAAAATTCTTTTTGGAAACACCATATTTTTAGCTGCCACCACCCAGGCTGTGGGTCTGATTATCACTTTTATGAGTTCTTACTGCTTGAGCCGTATGGTATTCCGCCATCAGCGGATTCGGGATGGATTATACCTGTTTTTCCTTTTAGGATTGACGATTCCATCCTATATTCTGCTGTTTCCAATATACCGTATGGTGGTCGCTATGCATCTTCAAAATACTTATCTTTCTTTGATCCTGCCGTTAATCGCGACCTCGATTGCTTTTAATACCCTGCTATTTGTAGGGTTTCTGCGAGATTTTCCCTCTGAAGTGGAGGAAGCCGCCATCATTGATGGGTGCGGACTGTTTTCTCTGTGTGCTAGGATTGTGATCCCTGTTATCAAGCCCGTTTTCGCCACACTTCTTGTGTTCAATGTGGTCTATGTATGGAATGAATATCCTTTATCCGTTACATTAATCAGCGATATCAATAAAATGACGGTTTCTTTGGGGGCTTCCATGTTCCGGGGAACCTATAGCATGGACTACAGCGGTATGATTCTTTGCGGCAGTGCTGATCATTTTGCCTCAATTGGTCTTTTTTACGCATTTTTCCAGAGGTTTATTATTGAGGGTATGACTGCCGGTGCGGTGAAAGGATAAGATTATTTATCATATCATTTGAAGGAGATTTTCGTATGGGAAATAAACACTATTATTCTGTAAATGAATTATAT
>VOFI01004287.1_pt1 | contig 20827 bp, 26 predicted proteins | sample 5384131 | NCBI WGS metagenome assembly VOFI01 (sample SAMN12384728, study PRJNA508395) | human gut metagenome | isolation source: healthy gut H | host: Homo sapiens | reverse complement strand
GGGCAATATAGACGACGCTCAGCACCCCGACCGTACAGCCGACGCCGATCGAAGTCAGAATGGGGCACCTGCCCGCGCAGGCGGTCGATCTGTTCGTACATCAGGTATCCCAGCGCGACGACCGACATGCCCAGCAGGAAGTCGAGAATTTCGGTGGCCTGACGATAGTGGCCGTAGTCGATGCCGCAGACTTTCAGAAAGAGTATCAGCGCGACGAACGCCAGCAGCGTCGGGTGGAGGATCGCCAGGCGGAGGCGATGGTGCAGCGCCACGCCGCCGCAGTAGAGTCCTACGGTGAGCGTGAGCAGGAACATGTCGGAGTCGATGAAGGTGCGGATCATGGTTTGCGGCCGATTTTCTGGAATGTCCACCCTACGCTGAGCAGGACCAGCAGCGTGCTGACGATGCTGGCGACCGCGATCGCCCACAGGTGTCGCGCGATCAGGTCGTAGGAGACCATCAGTCCCACGCCGAAGGGAACGAAAAAGAGGCCCATCGAGCCGAGCAGGAACCGTGCGGCGGGGCGTACGCGGTGCGGTTTGACGATCCGCAGGCGCAATGCGGCGAAAAGCAATACCATGCCGATCACGTTTCCGGAGATATAGCTTCCTGTGAAATAGGCGATTGCATTGCCTGCCAACCAGAACAGAAGGATATGGAACAGTCCCAACACGGGCGCAAATATACGACGAACGGCGGCGAATGTGTACCGTCCGATCGAAAATAAGTAGCGGAATCGTGTCGGGATGTTAATTAATTTAATTATCTTTGTGCTGTTAATGATTTCACACTGAATCTTATGGGGAAAAGGAGTAACTATCGAGCGTTCACATCGTCTGGACGGTATCGGCGAGTACTATTTTTCGCGTCGTTTGCGCGAAATCGCCGAAACGGAGGCGGCTACCGGCCGTCAAATCATCAAGTTGGCTATGGGCAGCCCCCCGACCTTCCGCCTGCACAGACGGTCATCGACACGCTGGCCCGTGAAGCGCAGCGCCCCGACGTACACAAGTACATGTCCTATCAGGGGGAACCCATCCTGCGCAAGGCTTTCGCTGACTGGTACAAGAAGTTCTACGGCGTGGATCTCGACTGGAAGACGGAGGTCTACCCCTGATCGGTTCGAAAGAGGGCCTGATGCACGTCTGCATGACGTTCCTCAACGAGGGCGACAAGGTGCCGTACCCAATCCCGGCTACCCCACTTACAGCGCTGCGGTAAAACTCGCCGGCGGCGAAATGGTCACCTACGCGCTGAACAAACAGACGGACTTCCTGCCCGATTTCGAGGCGATCGAGAAGGCCGGACTGGACGGTGTGAAGATGATGCTCGTCAACTATCCCAACATGCCGACGGGACAGACTCCGACGCTGGAACTCTTCGAGCGGATCGTGGCTTTCGGCGCCGAGCACAACATCCTGATCGTGCATGACAATCCTTACAGTTTCGTACGCAACAAGAACCGCCTGAGTATCTTTCAAGTGCCGGGTGCGAAAGAGGTGGCGCTCGAACTGAACTCACTTTCGAAGGGGCATTCGATGGCCGGTTGGCGCGTGGGTGTCCTGCTGGGCAAGGCCGAGTGGATCAAGGACGTGCTCACGTTCCGCAGCAACATGGATTCGGGAATGTTCTATCCCATTCAGGCCGCAGCCGCTACGGCGCTCGGACTGGGCGAGGAGTGGTTCACGCAGCTCAACGAGATCTATTACGCCCGCGAGAAGCAGGCCTATGCGCTGCTGGACGCGCTGGGTTGCAAATACCGCCCGGGGCAGGCCGGTCTGTTCGTGTGGGCCGAGCTGCCGGAGGACTACGAGGGCGACTCGTTCCAGTTTTCGGACGAGGTGATGGAGAAGTGCGACGTCTTCCTCACGCCGGGCGCGATTTTCGGCAGCGAAGGCAAGCGCTACATCCGCATCACGCTCTGCTGTCCTGCCGAATTGCTCGAAAAGGCAGCGAACGCGATCAAGGAACGTTTTCATTAAGCCGAGCGCAGAGCCGAACTTGTTCGGTCTATGCCGAGGCGGGAAAACGAAGAACGCAGTTCAACATTTTCATTAAGCCGAGTGCAGAACCGAACTTGTTCGGTCTATGCCGAGGCGGGAAAAACGAAGAATGCAATTCAACGTTTTCATTAAGCCGAGCGCAGAACCGAATTTTGTTCCGGCTATGCCGAGGCGGGAAAACGACGGTTGAAAAACGTACATTTTCATAAATAAGACCTTCGGGTTGTTTATCGGAAGCGGGCGCATGCGGCGCCCGCTTTTTCATTTGCGTTTCGGGAGGAGCGGAAAAATTCGGTTCGACCGTTCTATCCATTTCCGTCTTGCACTATCTTTGCACCCCGAAAAGTTCGTCTCGCTATGAAAAAGTGTCTGGTAGCCCTCGCCTTCGGTACGCTGGGACTCGGGATGTCCGAGTTCGGCATGATGGGTATTCTTACGTTCGTCGCTTCGGGACTGCACGTCTCCATTCCGCAGGCGGGGCATCTGGTCTCGGCCTATGCGCTGGGGGTTTGCGTCGGTGCGCCGCTGACGGTCGCCGTGGCGCATACGCGGCCGTTGAAACAGATACTGCTCGCATTGGCGGGGCTGATGGTGGCGGGGAACCTCTGTGCGGCGTTCGCTCCGAATTACGGTGTGCTACTGGCGATGCGGTTCGTGTCGGGGCTGCCGCACGGAGCCTATTTCGGGGTCGGGTCGATCGTTGCGGCACGGGTAGCCGGTCCGGGCCGGAGCGCACAGGCCGTGGCGGTGATGATCGCCGGCATGACGGTGGCCAATCTCTTCGGCGTGCCGCTGGGAACGCTGGTCAGCCACCTGTTGTCGTGGCGGGCACTGTTCTGCATCGCCGGCGTCTGGGGTGCGGTGACGGCTTTTTTCCTTTGGCGCTGGGTACCGTGGATGGAGCCTGTGGCCGACAGCCGCGGATTGAAGGGGCAGTTCGCCTTCCTGCGGAATCGGGCGCCGTGGCTCATCATCCTGGCGACGATGTTCGGTAACGGCGGTATCTTCTGCATGTACAGTTACGTCAGCCCGCTGATGATCCGTGTCGCGGGATTCTCGCCGGAAGCGATGACGTTGATCATCCTGCTCGCGGGGCTGGGCATGTTCGTGGGCAATCTCGTCAGCGGCGGATTGTCGGATCGCTATACGCCCGAACGGGTGGCGCGTTTCGCTCAGGGAATCGCCGTCGTGGCGTTGGCGCTTATCCTCTTCCTCGCGGCGAACGCTGGGCGGCGCTGACGTTGACGGTCGTTTGTACGACGATGCTTTTCGCCGTCTCGTCACCGCAACAGGTGTTGATCTTGGAAAATGCACCCGGCGGTCAGATGTTGGGAGCGGCGTTGTTGATTCAGGTGGCGTTCAACCTGGGAAATGCCTTGGGCGCGTACTGCGGCGGTTTGCCGATCGAATACGGTCTGGGCTACGAATATTCGGCGTTGCCCGGCGTCGGATTCGCGCTGTTGGGATTCGTGATGCTGACGCTGTTCGTCCGGAGGTACGGTCGGCGACGGCCACAAACGGCATAGGAAAGAGCGGGATCGAAAATCCCGCTCTTTTTGTAACTTTTCCGTTATTTTTGTATCTAACGGATGAATTGCGATCCGAAGAATGGAGACCCCGACCGATATGGAGATTGTGCGGCGTGTGCAGACCGGCGACGCAGAGGCGTTCGGCGAGCTGGTGAACCGTTATTCGGGGAGGATCTACGCCTTGGCGCTGGCCATGGTGCGCGATGCGCAGCGGGCCGAAGATGTCACGCAGGAGACTTTCATCCGAGCGTATGAACACCTCGGCGGATTTCCGGGGTGCGAGCGCTTTCGGCACGTGGCTCTATCGCATCGCCTACAATCGGGCCCGTCGGCGAATGCCGCCGCAGGGCTTACGACCGTATCGATGCCGAATCCTGTGCGGTGGCCGAGGAATCGTCCGCCGGACGGTTCGACGAGGAGACGGTCGTGCGGATGCGCCGTGCGTTGGAACGGCTTCGTCCCGACGAGCGGGTGTTGGTGGCGTTGTTTTACGAAGAGGAGCGGTCGTTGGCCGAGATCGCGCAAATCATGAATCTGACACTGTCCAACGTGAAGGTGCGGTTGCACCGGCTGCGGGGCGGCTGAGACACTATATGGAGGGAGTGAGATATGGAGAAGAAGCGAATCAGCGACGAGCGGCTGGCGGAACTGATCCGCGCCGCCGCTCTCCGGCGGGAGGTTCCCGTCGGACTGGAAACGCGCGTTATGGCGCAGGTCATCCTGCGGGACCGGCGGCGGCGTGAACGCCGGGCGATCGCGGCAATGGCTTGCTACTGCGCGGTTGCCGTCGCGGCGGTGATGGTCGTGGCGTTCGTCTGCCTGCGGTCGGTCGATTCGCCGGAGGGGGCGTTGCAGGTCTTGGCGATTCTGGCGGGAGCCGTTGCGGCGATGATGGTCGCCTGCGGCGACCGGGCGACGGAAATTCTGCACAGGCTGTAACCTTTTTGCGATTGAAGCTGTCTAATAGATGAAATTTGTTATTAACCTATAAAACAATAATGTTATGAGTGTCGGATATCAAATAAAAAAGAAGTCCTCGAACAGATTATGTGGATGGGCGTCGCTTTCGGGATCGTCGGTTATTTTATCTACCGCGAATGGGGGGCGTCGGCGCGAGAGCATGACGATGTTGGAACGTATGACGCCCGAGCAGTTGGCCGACATCCGGCGCGTGGATGCCGAGATCGAGATCGAACGTCAGAGGCGCAGCGCCGGCAACCTCTGGTTCCTGCGGGTCGGCATGGCGGTCTTTGGGGGATTGGGAGGCTATATTGGATTGGAAATAATGAAAAACAGTCTTTTGCAAGCCTCCGGCATAAACAAGAGATGTTCTCGGCTTTCAGATAATAGCACTTATCGTGTTGATGATGGGACTGTTTATCTTCTTCGAATTTCTGATCGAGCTCAGGCTCCGGCGTTCGGTAGAGCGTCGCTGCTCGGGCGAACGGAAATAAATAGAATCCTCATTTTTAGTGGAACGGGGGTTGCATCCGAGAAGATGCAACCCCGTTTTCCATGTCGAGAACCGACCGTCGGAGGTCAGTAGACCTCGACCTTGGCGGCTGCGGCTTTGGTTTTGTCGCGCAGTGCGTCGAGGTCGGCGTCGAGCGCGTCGTAGCGGACGACGACGCCCATGCGGCGGTTGAGCTTGGTCGAGGGCTTGCCGAAAATGCGCAGGTCGGTGTTCTCCTCGCGGCAGACCTCCTCTTCGCCCCGGTAACGAGGCTGTTCCCTGCTTGCGATCGGCGAGAGGATGACGGCGCTGGCGCCGGTGTGTTCGAGCGTGATGCGCGGGATCGGCAGGCCGAGTACGGCGCGGCAGTGCAGTTCGAATTCGTTGAGATTCTGCGTACCGGCAAGCGTCACCATACCCGTGTCGTGCGGACGCGGCGACAGCTCCGAGAAGTAGACGCCCTTGTCGTGGCTGAGGAAGAACTCCACGCCCCACAGTCCCGCGCCGGTCAATGCCTGCGTGACTTTGGCGGCCATCGCCTGCGCTTCGGCCAGATGCTCTCCGGGCGAGATGGGGGGGCTGGAAGCTCTCGCGGTAGTCGCCGCCCTTCTGGACATGGCCGATCGGCGGGCAGAAGAGCGTGGGGCCGTTCTGCTGCGTGACGGTGAGCAGCGTGATCTCGCTGTCGAAGGGGATGAACTCCTCGATGATGAGTTCGCGGATGTCGCCGCGGCTGCCGCTGCACCCGTATTCCCAGGCGTGTTCCAGTTCGTCGGGGGTGCGCACCAGCGACTGCCCTTTGCCCGAGGAGGACATCAGCGGCTTGACGACGCACGGGAAACCGATCCGTTCGGCGGCGGCTTTCAGTTCGTCGAACGACTTGGCGTAGAAGTATTTCGCTGTTTTCAGCCCCAACTCTTCGGCGGCCAGGTCGCGGATCGACTTGCGGTTCATCGTGAAGTTGACTGCACGCGCGCTCGGCACGACCTGGATGCCCCGCTCCTCGCAGGCGTAGAGCCGTTCGGTACGGATCGCCTCGATTTCGGGAACGATGATGTCTGGATCATGCTTCGCCACGACGGCTTCCAGTCGGTCGCCGTCGAGCATGTCGAAGACCTCGCAGGCGTCGGCCACCTGCATGGCCGGTGCGCCTGCATACGAGTCGCAGGCCACCACGTATTGTCCCAGCCGCTTGGCGGCGATCACGAACTCCTTGCCCAGTTCTCCGGAGCCCAGTAAGAGAATCTTTTTGGTCATTTCAATCTATGTAAGTTTAAGCGATGTACTGTTTCTCGCGGTTCCATGTCGAGGCGCTGAATCCGATCGACAGGACGCAGGCGCCGATCAGGGCGATGAAGCCGCCGTCCCAGCCGAAATGCTGGAAGATGTAGCCCATGCCGATGTTGGCCAGGAACGCCGAACCGATCAGGTAGCCGAACAGGCCGGTGAAACCGGCGGCCGTGCCGGCGGCCTTCTTCGGCACCAGGTCGAGCGCCGAGACGCCGATGAGCATGACGGGGCCGTAGATCAGGAAGCCGATCGTCCCCATGGCGACGTTGGTCACCAGTTCGGAGCGGCTCTGCCAGTAGACGTAGACGGCCACCATGACCAGCGCCATGTAGATGATCGTGGCCGGGGCGCGGCGTCCCTTGAAGACCTTGTCCGAGAGCCAGCCGCAGAGGATCGTGCCGAAGATGCCGGCGATCTCGAAGATGAAGTACGACCAGCTGCTGCCGTCGAGCGCCATGCCCTTGCCCCCGTCGGCGACGGAGGTCGTCAGATAGGAAGGCGCCCAGTCGAGCACGCCGTAGCGGACGAAGTAGATGAAGGCGTTGGCGAAGGCGATGAGCCACAACAGTTTGTTATTCAATACATTTTCGAATAGAATCTGCCGCACGGTCATCTCCTTCTCGTTCGAGGCGGAGTATTGCTTGGTTTCGTGTTTCCAAATTTCGATGGGCGGGAGGCCGCACGATTGCGGCGTATCGCGCACCATGAGATAGGCGATTACGGCGATCGCCAGCGCGACGAGTGCCGGAACATAGAAAGCGCCGCCCAGCGGGTCTCCGAAAAGCGTGTACCCCAACGTAATACCGAATGCGGCGAGCGGAGCCATCGCCGCTCCGCCGATGTTGTGCGCCACGTTCCACACCGACATCTTCACGCCGCGTTCCTTGGTGCAGAACCAGTGCGTCATGACACGCCCGCAGGGGGGCCAGCCCATGCCCTGCATCCAGCCGTTGACGAACAGCAGGCAGAACATCGCCATGATGGCGACGGGAATCGAGATCGACCCCCACGGCAGCACGCCCATGAAGATCATGATGATGAGTGCCGAGGCGATCAATCCCAGCGGGATGAAGACGCGGGCGTTGCTGCGGTCGGAGACCGTGCCCATGACGAATTTGCTGATACCGTAGGCGATCGACACGGCCGAGAGCGCCCAGCCCAGGTCGGCCTTGTCGTAGCCCATGGATTCGAGCGCCGGCATGGCGATCGAGAAGTTCTTGCGTACGAGGTAGTAGCCGGCATAGCCGATGAAGATACCCCAGAATACCTGACGGCGCAGGCGGGAGTACTCTTTGTCGACCTTTTCGGCGGGCAGTTCGGGTTTGTGTGCTGCCGGTTGTAGAAATTTCCACATAATGACGTAGTATTTAGGTTTGTTTTCAACGGACATTTTCTCGCCCCGGCATAACCCGAACGAGTTCGGTGCTGCACTCGGCTTAACGAAAACGCGCTTCGTTTGGCGGCGGTTGTGCGATACGGAACACAAAGATACGAATAAACGAGGGTATGTCAAATTTATTTGAACATTGCCGAGCAGGAGTATCTAAGACGGAGTCAAAGATAGGGAAAGTCGAGTGCAGAAGCAACCTTTTTGATTATGCCGGGACGAAGGGAAGCATTTCTTACGAAAAATCTCCTCGCGGCGGCGGTTTTCGGTTGAATTTCTTTCGTCTATTCCTCGCCTCGGCATAGTCCGAACTTCGTTCGGCTCTGCACTCGGCTTAACGAAATGGTTCGCGGAGGCGTGATTCGCCGGTTCCGCCCGGTCGCGGCATGGGCTTTGCGGCGTTTGCGACGGGCGAAACGACTGTGAAATAAGTTTGTTAGTTCGGGAAAAAGTCCTACCTTTGTGATCCGTAGGCGGAGCGAAATTTCCGAGCGCGCTTTGAAAAAGCGCGTGAAAGAAGAAGTATGACGCCGTCCGCTTCCGAGCGGCAGGGATGCGCCAACTGGCATCGTTCGGAATCGAGAAATTGATCCTGTTCGACAATGCAGAAACCCCGATGCACAACCTGCGGCTCGAACTCGAAGAGCGCTTCCCGAAGCTGGAATTCGTCCCCGTGATCGGCGACATCCGGCTGCCCAACCGCCTGGATTTCGCCTTCCGCACGTTCCATCCCCAGGTCGTATTCCACGCCGCCGCTTACAAACACGTCCCCCTGATGGAGGAAAATCCCTGCGAAGCGGTGCTGGTCAATGTCATCGGCACACGCAACGTCGCTCTGAAATGCCTGGAATACAACGTCGAAAAGATGGTGATGATCTCGACCGACAAAGCCGTGAATCCCACCAATATCATGGGCTGTACCAAACGCCTGGCCGAAATTTACGTACAGTCGCTCGGGCTGGCCATCGAACAGGGTACGATCGAGGGGGCCACGAAGTTCGTAACCACCCGTTTCGGAAACGTCCTCGGCTCGAACGGCTCGGTAATTCCGCGTTTCCGCGAGCAGATCGCCAAGGGCGGACCGGTAACGGTCACCCATCCGGACATCACCCGTTTCTTCATGACCATTCCCGAGGCCTGCCAGTTGGTCATGGAGGCCGCAACGATCTCCACAGGCAATCAGATCTGCGTTTTCGATATGGGTAAATCGGTGAAAATCGCCGACCTGGCCAAACGCATGATCGAACTGGCCGGATACGAACCCGGCGAAGAGATCAAGATCGAATACACGGGATTGCGTCCGGGTGAAAAACTGTATGAGGAGGTACTCTCGAACACCGAAAATACGATCCCCACGACACACGACCGGATCCGTATCGCCAAAGTGCGCGAATACGACTACGCCGAAGCCTGCGCTGCGACCGAACAGCTCGAACAATTCGCCAGGATGGTAAACGTCCCGGACACGGTTTGCCTGATGAAAAAGATCGTTCCGGAATTCAAATCGAAAAACTCCGAATTCGAACAGTTCGACAAAGTGCAGCCCGCATAAAACAGAAATCACCACTATCCCCGATAACCAACCATGAAAGGAATCGTTCTGGCCGGAGGCTCCGGCACCCGTTTATACCCGATCACCAAAGGAGTCAGCAAACAACTGCTGCCGATCTACGACAAGCCGATGGTTTACTACCCCATCTCCGTCCTGATGCTGGCCGGAATACGCGATATTCTCATCATCTCCACGCCGGCCGACCTTCCGGCTTTCCGGCGTCTGCTGGGCGACGGATCGGATTACGGCGTTCGGTTCGAATACGCCGAACAGCCTTCGCCCGACGGACTGGCCCAGGCGTTCCTGATCGGCGAGAAGTTCATCGGCAGCGATTCCGCCTGCCTGGTGCTGGGCGACAACATCTTCCACGGCTCGGGCTTCTCGACGATGCTCCGGGAAGCGGTCCGAACGGCCGAAGAGGAGAACAAGGCCACCGTATTCGGCTACTGGGTCGATGATCCGGAGCGTTACGGCGTGGCGGAATTCGACGGAAACGGCAACTGCCTTTCGATCGAGGAAAAGCCGGCCAATCCCAAATCCAACTATGCTGTAGTGGGACTCTACTTCTATCCCAACAAAGTGGTCGATGTGGCTAAAAAGATCAAACCTTCGGCCCGAGGCGAACTGGAAATCACGACTGTAAATCAAGTCTTTCTGCAAGACAGCCAACTGAAAGTCCAAACCCTCGGACGCCGCGTGTTGCGGGGCTGCGAAATCGAAATTCGGCGTGTTGCGGGGGCGGCCGCGCCGCTCAGTCGAAACTGGTGCGCGTGGTGAAGGGAAAGGTGCTGGACGTGGCGGTCGACATCCGCCGCGGCTCGCCCACCTTCGGCCGTCATGTCGCCGTGGAGCTGACGGCAGAGAACAAACGTCAGTTCTTCGTTCCGCGCGGGTTCGCCCACGGTTTTTCGGTGCTGAGCGACGAGGCGGTATTCCAATACAAATGCGACAACCTCTATGCTCCCGAAAGCGAGGGGGCGATCGCCTGGAACGACCCCGCGATCGGGATCGACTGGCGGCTGCGCCCCGAGGAGGTGATCCTCTCGCCGAAGGACAGCCGTCATCCGACGCTGGCCGAGTGCAAGGAGTTGTTCGATTATAATACGGACTATTATGCGTAGGATTCTATATCGTTTTTACGGACGTGGCGGAGCTGGATATTACCGACGAGGAAGCCGTCCGGCGGGCGGTGTGCGACGGGCGGATCGACGTGATCGTCAACTGCGCCGCCTACCACCAACGTCGACCGGGCCGAGGAGGACGAGGCGGCAGCCGATCGGATCAACCGGCTGGCGGTGGGTAATCTGGCACGTGCGGCTGCGGCTGCGGACGCCACGCTGATCCACGTTTCGACCGACTACGTCTTTTCGGGCGACGCCAACCGGCCCTACGACGAGACGTGCGAAACGCACCCGCTCGGCGTTTACGGCCGGACGAAGCTGGCGGGTGAAGCGGAGGTCGAACAAAAACGGATGCAAATCGCTTATTATCAGGACAGCATGGCTTTATTCGGAGTTCGGACACAACTTTCTCAAAACGATGCTGCGCCTTACGGCCGAACGCGACCGTCTGACGGTGGTGTTCGATCAGGCGGGGACGCCGACCTATGCCGGCGATCTGGCGCGGACGATCTTCGGCATCGTCGAGAGCGGGGCCTATGCCGGCCGCGAGGGCGTCTACCACTTTTCGAACGAGGGGGTCTGCTCGTGGTACGACTTCGCCCACGCCATTGCCGCCGAGGCGGGCCACACGCAATGCACGATCGAACCCTGCCACTCGTCGGAATATCCGTCGAAAGTCGAGCGCCCGGCCTATTCGGTGCTTGACAAGAGCAAGATCAAGGCGACGTTCGGGGTGAGGATACCCCATTGGACGGAGTCGCTCAAAGTATGTATGAAAAACCTTAAAAACTTATAGATCATGAAAGTAATGATGATGAGCCTGCTGATGCTGTTGCTGGCAGGCGGCAATGCCGAAAGCCAAGAAGTACAAACCTGCGCCCCGCACGGCCAAGAACATCGTGATCGCGCACCGCGGATACTGGAATACGCCGGGGGCGTTCGAAAACTCGATCAAGGCGATCGACAACGCCATGAATTTCGGTATCTACGGCAGCGAGTTCGACATCAACTTTACGGCCGACGATTCGATCGTGGTGGTACACGGTTCGAAGCATCCCGTGGTGAAGGATCTCGTCATCCAGGAATCGACCTTCGACAAGGTGCGCAATACGCTGCTGGGCAACGGCGAGAAGGTGCCGACGCTGCGCGAATATCTGCTTGCAGGAAAGAGCGATCCGTCGACGCAGCTGATTTTGGAGATCAAGAAACATCCCACGCCCGAACGCGAAAAACGAGATCGTGGCCAAGACGATGGCAATGGTCGAGGAGCTGGGGCTGGAAAAACGCGTGGAGTACATCTCGTTCAGCTGGAACATCTGCGAGCAGATACGCAAGGCCGACCGCAAGGCCGTAGTCTACTACCTCAACGGAGAAAAGTCGCCCGCCGAGTTGAAGAAGGCCGGCATGAACGGATTGGATTACAGCCTGAAAGTCATCAAAAAGCACCCCGAATGGGTGAAGCAGGCGCACGACCTCGGGTTGAAGGTCAACGTCTGGACCGTCAACAAGGAGGAGGATATGCAGGCGATGCTCGACCTGGGCGTGGATTTCATCACGACGAACAATCCCGTCGAGCTGAAAGCGCTGATCGGCAAGTAAACGGAGTGCTATTTCTCGCCCGGAGATTCCCGCCGATGGGGAATCTCTTCGGGCGGACTCGTACAAAACAGGATTTTTATGTCACGGAACATTTTGATAACGGGCGGCGCCGGTTTTATCGGGAGCCATGTCGTGCGGCTTTTCGTCACCAAATACCCCGACTACCGCATCGTCAATCTCGACAAGTTGACTTATGCGGGGAATCTGGCCAACCTGAAAGACATCGAGCAGGCCGAGAACTACCGTTTCGAGCGGTGCGACATCTGCGATTACGAGCAGGTGCTCGCCATTTTCCGCAAGTACCGAATCGACGGCGTGATCCATCTGGCCGCCGAGTCGCACGTCGACCGTTCGATCAAGGATCCTTTACCTTCGCGCGCACCAACGTCATGGGTACGCTCTCGCTGTTGCAGGCGGCCCGGGTCTGCTGGGACGGCGATTGGGCGGGGAAACTTTTCTACCATATCTCGACCGACGAGGTTTACGGCGCATTGCAGTTCGACGGCACGCTCTTTACGGAGACGACCAAATACGATCCGCATTCGCCCTACTCGGCATCGAAAGCCTCGTCCGACCATTTCGTGCGGGCGTTCCACGATACCTACGGAATGCCGACGCTGGTGACGAACTGTTCCAACAACTACGGGCCCTACCAGTTCCCCGAAAAACTGATTCCGCTGTTCATCAACAATATCCGCCACGGAAAGCCGCTGCCCGTCTACGGCAGGGGTGAAAACGTCCGCGACTGGCTTTACGTGGTCGACCACGCACGTGCCATCGATACGATTTTCCATCGCGGAAAGGTCGGCGACACCTATAATATCGGAGGGTTCAACGAGTGGCGCAACATCGACCTGATCCGCGTGGTGATCCGCACGGTCGACCGGCTGCTGGGGCGTTCGGAAGGTGCGTCGGAGCATTTGATTACCTACGTGACCGACCGCGCGGGACACGATCTGCGCTATGCGATCGACTCGCGCAAGTTGAAGGATGAATTGGGCTGGGAACCCTCGCTGCAATTCGAGGAGGGAATCGAGAAGACGGTACGCTGGTATCTCGACAACCAGGAGTGGATGGACAACATCACCTCCGGCGAGTACGAAAAATACTATGAGGAGATGTACCGCAACCGTTGACGCCGGATTTCGGTGAGGTTGCGGCCGGAAAGCCGTATCGGAGGGGCTGCCTGCAAATCGTCGGCAGCCCCGACCCGTTGTACGGGGAGACTGCGATTTTTCGTTTGGAAGCAGCCTTTTCGTTCTGGCCGTATTGCGGGGGATACGTGCTGCCCCCCCTCCTTGGGGGGGAGAAGGCGGGCCCGGATTTCTGTTGCGGGTGCGAGGCTTCGTTTTGCCGAACCGTCGCAGTCCGGACGGCGGTTGTGCTGCAAGGCATCTTGTCCGAATGCTTCTCTGCATTCCTATCCCGACGATGTTTCGAGGCGGCGGTTCAATGCGTTGTGCGATGCCGGCAGGCAAGCCCCACTCCGCGGCGGAGTGCCGCTCGCCGAAGTTCGTAGAGTTCCGCCGCCGATGGACGCTGTCGTCTTCGGAGCGTCCGTTAAAATATATTTAAGGGGTATTTGGGATAGAAATATATTATTTATCCGGCGGAGACTGAAAATCCGCCCGCATCCAGTTCGATCCGGCTCGATTTCTCGATTGCAACGGGTACGAAAAATTGCCGCGTTGTATCGATGCGGCGAAGAGTATCGTTTATTTTGCATATATTTTCCATTGGAAATTTGTTTTGTTGGAAAATTGTTGTATCTTTGCAGTGGAAAGGAGGAGAGATGCACCTTCAAGAACGGGAGGTACGAGTTTGCACTCTCTTTGCAACGAATCGGCAGGGATCGTCTGCAAAGAGGACGATCTCCGCGAATCGATAAAAAATGAAAAGTATGTTGAAAGCAATGAGTTTGGTGGCCGTACTGACCCTTATGGCGGGTGCGGCGCATGCAGAAAGAAACCGAGAGAACAATCAAAATCGAAAAAAGTTATGGTACAGGAATTAACGCTGGATCAGTTCCAGCAAAAAGTCACAATCTGTCCGACGCCAATGCGTCGTCGTCGCTGACGTATCTGGGCGACAAACCCGCGATCGTCGATTTCTACGCTTCGTGGTGCGGCCCCTGCCGCATGGTGGCTCCGATTCTCGAAGAGCTTGCCGGTGAGTACGAAGGCAAGATCGTCGTCTATAAGGTCAATACCGAGAAGGAGCCCGACCTGGCGGCGGCATTCGGCATCCGCAGCATCCCGTCGATTCTCTTCATTCCGATGAGCGGCAAACCGCAGATGTTGCAGGGCGCGATGCCCAAGGATGCGTTCAAAAAGGCGATCGAGGAGTATCTGTTGAAATAGTCCGATGAATACGCTCTGCCGCATACGCGAAGTGTCGCGCGCGATCGCCGAGTTCGAACAGTGTTTCGAGCGGGAATATCGCCTGTCGATGAACGAGGGAGTGTTGCTCTGCTGCCTCGCACGGCATGGGGAACTCTCGTCGGGCGAGATTGCGGAGATGCTCCGGCTGACCTGTTCGAATACGTCGAAGGTGATCCGGTCGGTGGAGGGCAAGGGATTCGTGATACGAAAATTGGGCGAAGAGGACAAACGCCAGATGTACTTTTCGCTGACCGAAGCGGGCCGTGCGGAGCTCGAAAGGCTGCAACCGTGCCGTGTCGCGCTGCCGGAGCTGCTGGCGCGGTTCCTGACCGAGGAATAAACGCAAGGAGAGGGTCGGATTGAAATTCCGACCCTCTTCTTTTCGGAACCTGCGTTTCCGTGCAGAAACGTTCCGGCGGGTGAAGTCCGTATCGTCGGGATGCGCGAGTTGCGTTTCGGGACATTGCGTGAAATGCTTCTCCGGAAACGCATCCCGATTTTCGTCGTGTCATTCGCCGTTCGCGGCAGCGTCAGGGGGGCTACCCTCTCCATGCTGCGATTTTCCTGCCGGCATCGCCAGCGATGTCGAAATGGAGGCACCGGATAGGAGAGATATTTTTTCGAAAGCATGTTGCCCTGATCCTACGTGCGGCGGCGAAGCGTTATTTCTGCTTTATCCGTTTTTTGCGCTGGTGTTCCAGACGTGCCTGATACCGTGCTTTCTGACGGTTGCGATACTCGGCGAGCAACGTCGGGAAGTTTTCGGCCTCTTTGAGTTTCACCAGACTGCGGAACGTATTTTCGCAGACGGCGAATTTCTTCAATATTTCATTGTAATAGATGCTTGTCTGCGAGGTGTCCCCTCTTTTCAGAATCGGGTTGGCGACCTTTTGGATTTCATAGGCGAGCCCGAGGCGCCTGAGCTGTCTCGCGATTAAATTATCTTTCATATAACTTTGATTTTAAATATATATCAAAAATCGCAAAACAAAAATTGCGCATCAATCAAAATACCAAATCTTGGTGCAGGAAATTTTGTTTGTCGGCGGCGTCACCTCTTGCAATTTTGTATTGTATAAAATCGTCGAAGGCCGTCGTCTGCCGCGGAGAATGAAGGGGTTGGGCGAAAGTATTCGGCAGAGGAAATTTACGGGTGGATTAGGATATACGGATATTACGGCCTCCGACGGAAATATTCGAGGGGAACGGAACCGCCGATGCATGCATACGGCGTGGGCCTTGCGGATGGTTTCCGCACTGACCTCGCACACGCTCCGGCGTTACACCTCGCCCTCGTTCGTCAAGCCGGCGACGGTCGACGCCACCTCTTCCGCCGGAACATTCGGATCGGCGCGATGCTGGTAGGACGTGGAGCCGTACATGGCTTGTCGTTTTTCGTGGAAAAGATCTATAAACGAAAAAAAAATCGTCGGAAAGCAAGGGATTTGCCTGACTTTTGCACATCGTTCGAATGCCGTTGTCGGGCATTCGCTGTGTATTTATTTTTTATACGAAAATAGTTTATATTATGGGAACAAGCATCAATGTCGGGAAAAGAGGCCTCTTGGCGATATTCACCTGTATTTTAGCCTCTGCATCGTTGTCGGTCTCTTGTAGCAAAGACGACACGGAGAAAACTCTTTCCGAAGAGACGGCCTCACTGACCGTTACGCTGAACGGTCAGGCGCCCCGCACCAAAGCCGTCGCTCCGCCGGAAGATGCGGATGAGCTGGAAAAGGCCGAAAATACGGTCAAGAATGCGACGGTATTCGTGTTTAACGCCAACGGTACGCTGGACAAGCGGCAAACGCTCGCCGCACCGAGTCTCTCCGCGACGATCTCCGGATTGCTCGCCGGGGAGAAGAGAGTCGTGGTGGTGGCGAACGTTCCGTCCTCCGTCACCTTTCCGGACGGCATCAATTACAGTTGGTTCGCCGATGCGGACAATGTGATCGATCTGGACACCCAATCTCCGGAAACGAACGGACTTTTCATGAGTGGAGAGGATATGGTAACGCTCACGGCCAATTCCACCGCAACGAAAACCATATCCATCAGCCGTATCGCCGCAAAAATCAAATTGGGGACGGTTACGATTTCTCCGGATCCCGGGCACGACCCGGATAAATTCGTGCTGAACAAGGTGATCGTCATGAAAGCTCGCGGTTCGGCCATGATGGGACTTCCCTCGGCGGCTTACACTCCGAATGTGTTTTACGGGGGAATGGCGGGAGATAAAAGTACCGTAAAGGCTTATCTGTCGGAGACCATATCGGCGAGCGACTATTCCAACCGTTATTTCTATGTCTTGCCCAGCGACAATGACGACGGTAATACCCACGCTCATAACGCTCGCGGGTACCTATGACGGGCAGCCCGCCTATTTCCCGTTCCGCATCAACGACAAGGCGGGAACAGGCGAAGCATCCAGCGACGGAACTTTCATTCGCCGCAACTATGTCTATACGGTCAACGTGAAACTCAAACGTCTGGGAGGCGGTAGCTCCAATCCGGAAGTCCCGGCCGATCCGGCGTCGCTCGATATTACCGTCGAGCCGCAGGACTGGACTGCGGAACTCGTCCAGGACGTAGAGTGGTAGCAGGAAATGGATGATTCCGTCCCGAAGAGTATCTTTCTTCGGGACGGGGTCAGATCGTTTGAACGACACGGTGGTGAATACGGTTCGACATCTGTCCCGCAGAGGATGGCCGCGGGGCTTTTTCCTGTCCGGTATGCTCCTTCCGCTACTTTTCGGTTGCATCCGTGAGGATCGGAGCGACTGTTTCCCGGTAGCGGAAACGAGATTTGTCGTGTTAAAGATCGTGGATGAAGCGACGGGACAGGACATCACGCAGACGGGAGAGGCCGGCAGTGCCGTATTGTACCTGTTTTCGCAGGGCGGCCGTTTCGTCGATCGAATCTCCGTAACCCGAGAGCGGATCATGAAGCGTGCGCCGATTCCGTTACCCGACGGTACGCCCGGCCGTTGCCGTGCCGTTGTCTGGGCCAATGCCGGAACGGGCCAGCGGTTCCATTCTCCCGCGGCAGGAAGCCGGATCGAAGACCGGGCCGTTTCGCTGATAGAAGAGGACGATACGTTTCATCATACGCCGGACGACCTGTTTTTCGGGCGGGCCCGACTCGGCCCGACGGAAGAAGCCGCCTCCGAAGAGATCACGTTGATCCGTAAGAATGCGAGGATACATATTACCGCCAGGGATTGACCGGAACACTCCCGAAGACCTCTATTATTTCACGGTTGAAATACCCGACGACGGTTATGATTTTGCGGGGAATCCGATCTCCGGAACGGCCCATGTACGCAGAACGGGCACGTTCCGCGACAACGGGGATTTCTCGACCGACGGAACGTTCAATCTGGTTCATACCGATGAGTCCGATTCGCAGGCGGACGAGGTGATCGTGAATCTGTATGAACGGATGTCCGCCCGTTCGGCGGATCGTCTGCTCGCTTCGGTGACAGAGGTCGATGGCGACCGGATTTCATTGCCGGCGGGCCGTACCCTCAATTTATTGATTGAGCTGAATGAAGGCGGCGGGCTCTCCATTCGCATGGAGATTACCCCTTGGAATGAAATATACCAATGGGATATTTGGTAATCACAAACGGACGAACGATGAACGAACATGGAAATAATGACGGAATCGCCCGATCTCCGGAAGGCGGAGAGCTCGTTGTCGGTTGCAGGGGATCGCACTGTCGGTACTTTGCCTGTTCTTCGCGGCCTGTGCGCAGACGTTTCCGGATGGAGATGTGTTGGAACGTTATCCGGACGGCGGAGTACCGATACGCCTGACGGTTAGTTTGCCGCAATCGGCCTTCCCGAGAAGCGCACGAAAGTCGAAAAGGCATCCGACGAGACGGAAAACCGGATCGAGGAGATGAGGATACTCGTATTCGAACGGAACGAAAGCGGATATGCGTATCGCTATATGGTGGAAGCGGAACAACTCCAATCGAGCGGCACCGGCGTTCTGTTTCAAGCCAAACTCCTCAGTACAAACTGATGCTGGTCGGCAATTACGGCGATGCGTTTGCCGTTTACGCGCCTTCGCCGGGCGATTCGGAAGCCGATGTCAAAGCCGGAACGGGATGTTCGTTCGGAGAATCCCTACGGAGTCTGCCCATGTACGGTCAGATCGTCATTCGTCCGGACTGGAAGCTGACAGGGAGAACCGTTACAGTGTCAAGATGCTGCGTGCGGTAGCCCGGGTCGATGTGGAGAAGGACTTGGCGGCGGATTCGCGGCCGTTACGGATCGAGAGCGTCCGCGTATACCGCGCGAACGACAAAATCCAAATCGCACCCGACGAAGCCGTCGATGAGGAATCCCCTCGGGTTGCTGCGCCGTCGGTATTTGCAGGAGCCGTAAAGTCGCAGACTCCGATCGTAACGACGGCGGGCGAACCGGATCCCGTTTCGATTGCCGGGATCTATCTTCCCGAAGCCGACGGAGAGACCGATCCGTCGGCTCAGCTGACCGAGGCGACCTGCATCGTCGTGGGCGGGTATTACGACGGAGGGTCCTCCCCTACTTATTACCGGATAGATTTCAATCCTGGCCTCGAAGGACATCCGTTCGGTCAGATATTGAGGAATTACCGGTACGTTTTCCGAATCAGAAAGGTGACCGGCCCCGGTTGGAGCGATCCTGCGCTGGCGGCCGTGAATCGGGCGGCGAGCATCGTCGCTGAGATTCGTCCGTGGGAGAATTTTACGACCGAGATGTATTTCGAGGGAGACAACTATTTTCGGCTTGTCGTCCCGCAACGTGACGCTGGGCTATCAGGCGGGAAGAGTTGATACCGTGGATGTTCAGACGACGGTACCCTATGCGATTCAAATGGCTGGATACTTCCGGCACTCCTGTCGGTAGCGCAGTATCCGGTGTCGGTGCTTCACTGCCGGATAACGGCGGTTTTACGGTCGCGATCGCTCGGAATTCCGATGATGCCGAGACCGTCACGCGGCTGATCTTTACCACGACAGGGGACAATCGTACGCAGAGCGAGGCGACGGCCGGATTGAGGATAACGGCCGGTCGCTGGACTTTGGATGTTTCGGTAAAGCAGGAGAGTCCGGAAAAATACCGCAAGCGTTTCATTCGGGTGTTATCTGTCACGGAGGTAGGGTCGTTCGGGACGAACAATCCCGCTGCGGCGAGCGGACAGCCGCTGCGTAGGATATTGGACAATGCGAAGAACTTTTCTCCTTCCGGTACGGTGATCGTTGGGGGATTCTCCTTCACGGAGGCATCCCGTGCGGAGATACAGGCTACGAGTACGGGTTCCGGCTCCGATATATTCCAGAACGTGAAGAATACGATCAATACTCAGGACGTCATCTATCTGACCTACAATAGCCCGATCTCGGACGAACTGGCCAAGGTCGTACTTTCATGGTTGCGAAGCAGTCCGAATCGGGTATTGATCGTCGGTACCGACACCGACGCAACCAATGCCAATCTACGCAGCTACCTGACTGCGGACGGGACGTGGAAGTACTATAACCAGAGTCCGGCCGTCGGGGGTAAGTTCAAGCGGGCGGCGCAGACGGACGGCAATAGACGGTTCTTCACTTCGCCCTTCGGTACGGTAGCCGAGAATGCGCCGATCGCGCGAGCCGACGATTATGCGGGCTATTGTTTGAATTATCCGGCGGGGGTGACTCCGTTGGTGGTCAGCGATGCGGTCGGCTATGAAAAGGCGATGATCGTCGGGGTCAACCGTCAGGATCGCATCGTATATCATGGCGACGCCAATTTGAATCAGAACGGACGATTGAGTTCTCAGGCCAATGCGAATGGATCTGTAACGTCGGATTTCGACCGGTTGACTGCCAACTTGTGGGCCTGGATCGTGGAGCAGGTATGCGAGCAGGAATGAGTGTCCACGGCGGCTGCGGCCGTTCGCCGTATGTAAACTGGGAGATAAAAAACGAAAGGATGAAGAGGTATATATTCTGTATTTCGCTGTGTTTGGGAGTCGTATCGGGGAGGCAGGGCCGCTGCCCAGGAACCACCGGCCGAACCGGAGGCGGCTCTTCCCCTGCTGGAAGTCAAGACGAATGCGCTTTATTGGACTACCGCGTCCCTCAATGCAGGTTTTGAGGTGGGGTTGACTCCGAGGATTACGTTCGAGATCGATGCGGGATATAATCCCTGGACATTCAGCGACAATCGGAAATTCAAATTCTGGATGATACAACCCGAAATCCGGCATTGGTTCCGCAACCGTTTCGAAGGGCATTTTCTGGGCGTGCATCTTCTGTATGCCGATTTCAATGTCGGAGGCATGAAGTTTCTGGGCATGAGCGACCGGAGATACCAGGGGGCCCTGTATGGGGCGGGTGTGGCATACGGGTACAGATGGCCCCTCGGGAAAAAATTGGGCGTCGAGGCTACGGCAGCTTTGGGCTATCTTCGTTCGGATTACGACCGCTACGTTTGGAAGAAATGCGGACGTCACCTCGGTCGGGGGCATAAGAACT
>VOFI01004023.1_pt1 | contig 20833 bp, 14 predicted proteins | sample 5384131 | NCBI WGS metagenome assembly VOFI01 (sample SAMN12384728, study PRJNA508395) | human gut metagenome | isolation source: healthy gut H | host: Homo sapiens | reverse complement strand
AAAGAGCCTTACCCCAGCCATTGACTGGAAACCAGCAGCAGACCCTGGCAAGATACAGAATTATGCAAAATCAGGTACCAAAATGACTTGGGATGCGATAAATAACGTAAGATATTCAATCTATGCGATTCCAACAAGCGTTACAAAGGCAAATGCACAGAGTAATTCTTCTTCAGGTATTAAATCAGACTATTTGCTTGGCGTTACTTACACAAACAGCTACACCTTACCGTCTAATAAGGCAACTGGCTATTACTACGCAATTTGCGTCCTCGACAGATACGGTAACGAATATGCTCCACGCTACAGCAACGACAACATTTCACCTGCAACTAAGGTAAATCTTATTTCTCCTGCAAATAATTCTGTTGTAAAGTCACCGGTAACATTCCAATGGTCTGCTGCTGAAAAAGCAAATTATACACTACAAATCAGTAAAAGAAACGACTTTGCTGTTATAGATATTGAGCATAAAGGATTAACTTCAAACTCCAAAAGCATCGATATTTCACAATTTGGTGAAAACGCAACAATCTATTGGAGAGTAATTTGTAGTCAAGAAGGTAAAGAACCTACAAATTCTGACGTATTCACTTGCAAATCTGCCGAATATGAATTTCTGACTGGATTAAACCTAAATTCTCCAGCAAACGGCTCACAAGTTAGCGATATTGCAACAATAACTTTCCAATGGACTGCAATTAGCGGTGTTTCATTCAAAGTTGAATTCGCTACCGACAACTCTTTCAGCAACACTGTTTTAAGCAAGACAACGACAAGCAATGCCATAACTATTAGCATGTCGGAATTTGAATATAACTCTGCTTATTACTGGAGGGTAACTGCTACAAAAGCAGGATACAAGCCAACAACATCTTCTGCATGGAGTTTTCAGACACCTAAAAGGACACCCGCTCCAAAGACTTCTCTAATTTCACCGAAAGAAGGAGCGACAATGACAGGTGCTTTCGATTTCATTTTCAAAGATGTTGATGCCGACAACTATACTCTTGAAGTCGCTAATTCAAAGACATTCAACTCAATTATTCTTACCCAATCAACAGGATGGAAAAAAGAAAATGGCCTTATTAAATTCTCTATGACAGAATCCGATTTAGCAAGAGGCTCTTACTACTGGAGAATAGTAACAAGCAAAAAAAGCTGCATTGATACAGAATCTTACTCATGGCAATTCAATTTAGACGTTGCTGGAGGTGAAGACGGATATACCATACAAAAAGACATGACAGAATATCCTTCCTATGACAAATTTGAACTTAAAAACCTTTGGTTCCGCTCTGTTAATACTGGATTCAATAACCTCCCGGCAAATACAGACTGGAATTTCAACCGCAGTTTCTGCGTTATCGACAACATTATCTACATCTCTGGACGCACTGCAAACGAAACTGAAACAGAATGCTATATTAGCAGATACAATGCCAAGACGGGTGAATTTATCAGCAACCTTACATTGCCTTCTAACGTCCAGGACAAGTACCTCCCTTGCAACGACGTAATGAAGGATAATGCAGGAAACCTGACGTCAATTCTGGAAACTTCTATGTGTTTGCCGGACTTTCTAAATCAAGATACGTTATCCGCTGGACATTTGAAAATGGCACTTGCACAAATGTTGCATCTTCCTACCTTGCAAAACTGCAACCATCGGGTTCTGACTTAGGAATCTCTGTCAGGGTATTCCCTAAAAATAAAGATTTGATTTATGTTAACTCTTCTCTACGCAATCCTACTCTATACAGTTTCAGCACAGGAGAAGTTGTTGGTTCTTTTGAAAACAATTCTGTTTTGGCTCCGTCTGCGGAATATGCTAATGGTTGTTCCTTCTTCAACTTCGAAGGAAAGGAATTTTTCGTTTACCCCAATAATCCAATATGGATGAACGAGTCTGACGGTAAATATTACGGAGGTCCTTACGATTTCTCTATTACTGAAATTGGTGCAAAGCAAGATTTTTCAACGTTAGAAAGGCTATGGATTGTTCCCAACGGAGGTCTTGGTAATGTATATAGTTTTTATGGAGATGTACTTGCTGACTACGAAACTCAAACAGGTATAACAGGCAAAGCAGAAGGCGTCAACATTTACTTCTATATCCCATCTAATGGACTGGCCGCATACAATCTAAGGACAACTGTTCAAAGCGGGCTTGCAGACTCTCTGACATATAATTTTGATGCAAAATACACCAACGGAAATGTTTGTATGAATATGGTTGGAGATATTGTTGTTTACAATGTTTCTGGTATATGTGTCAAATATGCTAAAAACACAGAAAAAACATCTCTTACGGATTTAGAAAAAGGCGTTTACTTTATTCAATGCACCGCAGGAAAAAACAATAAGACTATCAAGATAATCAAGTAGTACAATATCGATTATCATAATATTGGAGAGGGTTGTGCCAAAATTAATTTTTTGACACAACCCTCTTCAAGTAACATTTAATCAACAAAATGCAATGTACAGAATATTAAACAATTAGACATTTACCATTAATTGTTTTCTAAGTTATATTACAAAGACCAAAAGACGCTCGCAATTATATGCAAAATCTTTTCAGTTCGCTAAATTGATTCAACTATAAAGTTCTAAAGTCAATATTTCTAAGCATTTTCGCATAATGATTATTAAATATATTTGCCAATAATCGGCAGTTTTGCATTGCAGTTTTGGTATTTATGGTTAATTTTACACTTCAATTAAAAAATCCACTGATTGATGGAAATTTTCGAATATGAATTTTTCAGGAACGCACTTATAGGATTATCTTTTGTAAGCGTACTTTCTGCAATTATAGGCACATACGTCATTGTCCGACGATTAATGTTTGTCACTGGAGGCATTACCCACTCATGCTTTGGCGGCTTAGGCTTCGGCTACTATCTTGGCTTTAACCCTCTAATAATGGCTGGCATTTTTGCTGTTGCCTCTGCATTAGGAATTGAATGGCTTTCTACAAAACAAAAAGTTCGTGAAGACTCGGCTATTTCCGTTATATGGTCTTTTGGAATGGCTTTAGGCGTTTTATTCATTTTTATGACTCCTGGATACGTTCCTGAACTCAACTCATTCCTTTTCGGGAACCTGCTGACAATTTCACATGGAGAACTGACTGTCTTCGGCTCTTTCCTCGCAATAATACTTCTGGTTTTCGTCTTAGGCTTCAGACTGATAACAGCGTGCGCTTTTGATGCCGACTATGCCAAGACTATAGGATTGCCTGTTAGAACAGTAAATACTGTTATGCTTGTTCTTGTCTCAATTGCAGTCGTTCTCACCCTGAAACTTATTGGAATTATGCTACTTATGTCGCTCTTTGCAATTCCGCAAATGATTGCGGAAGTATTCACAAAAAGATTGCAACCAATGATTATAATTGCATCGGCAACAAGCCTTGCTTGCTCTATTGCTGGTCTCTTTATTTCTTATTTTTGTGAAGTCCCTGCTTCGGCTACAATAGTTATAACTCTCGTGATAACATACGCAACAGCAAGGGCTATAAAGAAATTAAGCAATATGCAATAAATTGCATCTTAAACCGTTATAACAAAGATGAACAGCCGTTTAATATATATTTCTCTCATCGCGATATTCTCACTGCTTACTTCCTGCAGCACTAAAAAGAATACCGCGACATCCCGATTCTATCAAGCGTTTACAACTCGTTATAATGTATATTTCAATGGGGAACAGCATTATCTGGAACAAATAAAAAAAATGGAAGAGGAATATGATGATGACTATTCTGGCATAATATATATTCACCCGGCTGAAGCATACGCTGATCCTAAATCCCCTCAACCGTCTTCTGACTTTAACAGAACCATTGAGAAGATGCAAAAGGCTATCGCTCTCCACTCTATACAAAAGCGCCCAAAGAAGAACCGCAGCAAGATGCGTGACCCTAAATACCGCGAATACCTAAAACGCGGAGAGTATAACCCCTTTCTGCACAATGCGTGGAGACTGATGGGAGAGGCTCAGTACTTGAAAGGCGATTACCTTGCTGCAGCCGCTACTTTCAGATATATCGAAAAGTACTTCAAATGGTTGCCGGAACTCGTTACAGAGTCTAAAATATGGCAATTACGCTGCTATTCGGCTCTCGAATGGACTAACGAGTCGGAAAACGTTGTCAGTAGAATCAAGGATAAGGAATTGACAAACAAGCGGTTGCGTAAACTTTACAATACTGCATTCGCAAATTATCTCATCAAGACAAAGAAATTCAAAGAAGCCGCCCCATATATGGCAAAAGCAGTTAAAGAAACTGGTGGGGTTCAAAAAAACAGGATGAAATTCCTTCTTGGGCAGATTTATGAAACAAATGGCGACAAGGCTCTGGCTTACAAGATGTTTAAAGACGTTGCTGGTGCTTCCAATGTTAAGTACCGCACACAATTTAACGCCCGCATAAAGCAGAGCGAAGTATTTCAAGGCTCAAACGTTGAGTCAGAAGTAAAATCATTGCTCCGAATGGCAAGGCAGGATAGAAACAAGGAATACCTTGACCAACTATATTACGCCGTAGGCAATCTGTACCTGTCGCGGGGCGATACCGTTAACGCAATCAAGAACTATGTGCTTGCAAATGAAAAAAGTACAAGAAACGGCATCGACAAGGCAATTAACCAACTAACTTTGGGAGGACTTTATTTCGACCAGTTTAAGTACGATAAGGCGCAGCCGTGCTATGCGGAGGCTATTCCTCAACTACCTCTTGACTATCCTAATTACGAGGTGCTAAAAAAGAGATCTGACGTTCTTGACGAACTTGCCGTTTACGCTCAAAACGTTCATTTGCAGGACTCTTTACTGACTCTTGCCGCAATGTCGCAACCGGAGCAGATTAAAGTTATTGAGAAGATTATAGAGGAATTGAAAGAGAAGGAAAAGAAACAGGCTGAAGAGGCTGCTAAGCAGGAATATATGGCTAATGCAGCCGCTAATGCAAATACTCTTCAAGGCAATACTCAAAACTTTACTCTAAATACAGACAAATCATGGTACTTCTACAACACAACCACAAAAAACGCTGGTAAAACGCAATTCCAGAAAATGTGGGGTAGCCGTAAGTTGGAGGACAACTGGAGGCGTATAAACAAGTCAACTATCGACACTTCGGAATTTTCTGAATATAACTACGATGAAGAGGAGGAGGGCAAGGAAATGGTTGACTCTCTCGGAAATCCGCTGTCTGAAGAGCAGATTGCTGAAAAGAAAAAGCAGGAGGAGGCTATTGCCCGCTCTGAAGACCCGCATTTCCCAGATTTCTATCTAAAGCAGATTCCTAAAACAGACGAAGAAAAACAGAATGCTCACAATATCATTCAGGAGGGCTTGTTCAATATGGCTATTATCTTGAAAGATAAGTTGGAGGACGTGCACGCCTCTGAAGTGGCATTTACCGAACTGGAAACAAAATACCCAGACAATATTTACCGTCTTGACTGCTACTATAACCAGTATCTGATGTTTACCCGCTACGGAATGACCGATAAGGCGGAAATATTCCGGCAAAAAATACTTGGAGAATTTAACGATACAAAGTACGGTTTGGCTCTTGCTGACCCTAACTATATTGAAAATATGAGAAATATGGAGAAGGAGCAGGAGAGACTTTACGAAAAGACCTACGACGACTATATGAACAACAGAAACGCTGCTGTTCATGACAGTTACAACGACATGATGAAGCGATTCCCGCTGTCAAAGATTATGCCGAAGTTCATGTTCCTTCACGCAATGTCGTATGTGCCGGAAAATAACTTCGCTGCATTCTCCGAAACTCTAAAGGAGATGCTCGTCAGGTACCCTGAAACGGATATGACGAATCTTGCAACGGAAATCCTTAAAGGCATTGCCAAGGGTCGCCAACTGCATAGCGGCTCTTCGAACGTCAGAGGTATGATTTGGTCTATAAAACTTACTAACGACACAGCAAAGGCTGATGCTGCGGGAGGGCAGGTAACGCCTTTCGACAGCATTCAGACGGGTGAGCATTTCTGCCTGTTGACCTTCTCTACCGATAGCGTTTCAACAAACAGACTGCTATTCAACGTTGCACGACACAACTTTACCGAGTATTCCGTTCGCGACTTCGACATTGAGAGAATGGCGTTCGACAAATTGGGTATCATTATAATAAAGGGATTCACAAGTATGGGCGACGTTCAGCAATATTGCAACGCTCTCCGAAAAGACCCTAACGTTGGCTTAAACAAGAGCATAACGCCGATTTTCATCAGTAAGAAGAACTTCGAAATACTTATCAACGAAGGACGCTCCTTTGATGAGTACTTCCAATTCCTCGAAGGAAAAGCCGATGACGCCGTTGAGCAGCAAATAGAGGAAGCAGAAGAAGAATTGGAATAAAATGGACGCAAACATTTGCTATTCCGACAAATAATGATAAATTTGCAAATATTGTTGGATAAGCAAATTTAAATAAACCGTTATGCAATATTGGATTATACAAAATGGAGAAAGTAAAGGCCCCTTTACCTTGGAAGAACTAAAAGCACAGGGCATTACAGAAAATACAAAGATATGGTGCAAGGACTTCACAGAATGGACTTACGCCAAAGATACCAATATTGCGTCTGAACTATTCAAGCCGACGGAAGAACCAGTTACAGAAAAGCCTGCCCCAGCAGCCGAACCAGTGCAACCGGAAGTAACGGAAGAAGCCACAGAGAAAACAGCCGAGGAACCCGCTATGGAAGTGACTGCCGAAGAAGAGCCCGACATGGAGCCACCTGTATTCGAAGGCACAACACCGCCCGAATTTACAGGCGTTAACCCTCCACCATTCGGAATTGAAGACGCATACCGCAACGGTTATAACCAAGGCTATTACGACGGAGTACAGGCAGAAAAGGGCGAAGACAGAACCAAATGCCCACCAACAAACCTCGTTTGGGCTATTCTGACAACAATACTATGCTGCCTGCCGCTAAGCATCGTGGCAATCATCTATGCAAGCAAAGTGCAGACGCACTTCGCCAACGGCGATTACGACGCAGCAAAGCGCGCCAGCGACCGCGCAGCATACTGGTCACTCGCCTCTGCAATAACCTATATGGTAACATACCCAATCGTATTAGCCCTCACTATGACGCTTTAAAAGCAACAAAATATTTATTTACAGCAAATTACATACACAATTCTGTAGGGACACTCTGCAGAGTGTCCACAATTCGTGCTGTTTTGCAAACAATTCTGCAATGGCGGACGAAATACATTTCGTCCCTACAGTTAACCGATAATCAATACATTATGAACAATATACCGTATGAACACTCTGCAGAGTGTCCGCAATCGTGCCGTAATCACCCAAACCCGCACCATCAAATAACGCAAACCACCAACTTCCCACCTCAACCAATGTGGAATATCTCTCACAATTTCATAATGTGCTTTTAAGCATATTGTTAGACAATTGACATTAAATAATATTTACTAACTTTGCTAAACACAATAACATTTCGCATTGGTGATAAGTATAATAGGGACAAATAAAAGAAGATAAGAATATTACTATGGCAACAAAGATAAAACTTTCAACAATAACACAAGTTGATTTACGCGACTGCTGGCAAAGCGAATCGGGAGACTTTACTCCATGGCTTGCCAAAGAAGAAAATATGAAACTTCTTGCCGAAGCACTCAACATCGATGAACTCGAAGTTATAGCGCAGGAGGAGTATGTTGGACCATACCGAGCCGACATTCTTTGCAAGGAGCAAAGTACTGACAAGTATGTTCTTATTGAGAATCAACTTGAAAAAACCGACCACACTCATCTCGGTCAGATAATGACTTATGCTGCTGGACTTGATGCAGTTACCATAATTTGGATTGCTGAGCGATTTACTGAAGAACACCGTGCAGCAATAGACTGGCTTAACAGTATCACAAACAAAGAGTTTAATTTCTTTGGCATTGAAATAAAACTTATCAAAATTGGGGAAAGTCCTGCGGCTCCTGTTTTCAACGTTATTGCCAAACCTAACGACTGGTCGAAATCCGCACGCTCCGTAAGTTCGCAGTCAATGGATAACAAGACTGATGCTGAAAAATTCCGTTACGAATTTTGGTTGGCCTTCAATGAGTATATGAATGACAACCCATCAAAATTATTCCGACCGCAAGGTGCTTCAGACAATCACTGGATGAATATTGCAGTCGGTACTTCCAAGGCTACAATCTGTCTGTTGCTCAATCAGCGTGACAATATTCTCACTGTACAACTTTATCTCAATGATGATAAAGACAAAAAGAAGTTTGACACACTATATACAATCAAGAATCAAGCAGAGGAGGCTATCGGTTCTCCTCTTGAATGGCGCAGGCTTGACGGCAAAAAATCATCAACTATCGACTTGTATAAGCACTGCGAAGTTACTGAAAAGTCAAACCAGAATGAAATGTTTGCTTGGTTTAGAGAATACACAGAAAAATTCGTATCATTCTTCAAACCAATTCTTAGAAAACTATAAATAATAAGCAACCGCAAGGTTAAGTCCGTACCGGCGCTGCTATGGGCTTGCGTGTATCAATTCTGCTGTCTTGACCGAATTGTTTCACCACTGAATTGTTGTCAAAGGTGGAATTCTGGCTTGGGCGGAGGTGCTGCCTTTCCAATAAATGCTGTATCGGTTTGATACAGCATTTTTTGCGGAGTGAGCGAGATTCGAACTCGCGATACGCTTTTGACGTATACACGCTTTCCAGGCGTGCCTCTTCAACCACTCGAGCATCACTCCTTTGGCTAAAATTACACGTGCAAAGGTAGCAATTTTTCCGATATTCGAAAAATCATTACTCTAATTTCTGCCAAATTATTTGGTTACTTTTTTCTTGTGTATTCTTGGAAAAAGCCTACGTAACCTTACCAACTGTGCGGCAACAGAGCCTCCTGCTACTACAATCGATACGGCAACTACTATCAGTACCAAACCGCAAACATCGCGGAATGTCAGCACCTCGCCAAACACAGTTACGCCAAAGACTACCGCCGTCAACGGCTCTAAAGCACCAAGAATGGCTGTTGGGGTTGACCCTATGTATTGAATAGACTTTGTTGTGCAAAGAAACGATATAACTGTTGGTAGCACTGCAAGGGCAAGCACATTGCCCCACATATACCATTTTGTTGGTAGCGAAATGTCGCCAAGGTAAATAAGTCTTGCCGCAAAGATTATAATGCCGAAACTCAACACATAAAAGATAGTTTTAATTGTTGGAACATCTTTCAATACTGACTGGTTAACGCCTACCATATAGAGAGAATACGAGAGTGCTGAAGCCATTACAAATACAACGCCGATAACGCTAAGCGTTGCACCCGGTTTGCCATTATACAGCAACCCAATTCCCGCAATCGCCATTGCTATGCATATCAGAGTAAGGGCTGACAGCCTCTCCTTGAAGAACAGGAACATAATAACAACCACCATCACAGGGTAAACAAAAAGTATTGTTGAGGCAATCCCTGCATCCATATAGGTATAACTCAAAAACAGGAACAGCGACGAGAAAGCCATCAGAATACCCATCGTTACTAACGGCAGCACCTCATTACGCTTTACCTTGAAATCCCGTCCTCGCAATTTTATCATTGCACCCATAATAGGAATTGCGAACAAGTATCTGAAAAATAGCACTGAATCGGTGTCCATACCGTCAGAATACAGCGGCAACGCGAAAAGCGGATTTAAACCGTACGTTGCTGCCGCAATAGACCCTAAAATATAGCCTTTGATTTTTGCTTGCATATACCTTGAAAATTTTTGAGAAATTCTCGGCAAAAGTACATAAAAAAAGCCATTTACCAATCAAAAAGACAACAAAAGGCAATAACGTTTTTCCAAATATAGTAAATTATGTATTTTTTTTTGTAATTTCGCAACTGAATAACAGAAATTTAATAAAATAAGTAAATATATGGAAGAAAAAAAGCAAGAGGGCGTTAATTTGCCGGATAATGCTTTCCGTGAGTTGAAGGACGGTGAACAATACGTTCCAGTCATGAAACCAGGAGAGGAGTATGCGGAAGTAACCCCTTATTCGGTGACTATGGGTCTGCTAATGGCTGTTATCTTCAGTGCTGCAGCGGCTTACCTTGGTCTGAAAGTCGGACAGGTCTTTGAGGCGGCAATTCCTATTGCCATCATTGCTGTTGGTCTGTCAGGAATGTTGAAGAAAAAGAATGCATTGGGACAGAATGTTATCATTCAGTCTATTGGTGCATCATCGGGTATCGTTGTTGCCGGTGCTATTTTCACGTTGCCAGCACTCTACATCCTTCAGGAAACATACGGTTCTGAAATTACCGTTTCATTCCTTGAGATTTTCCTTAGTTCATTGTTAGGCGGTGTTTTGGGAATATTGTTCTTCATCCCTTTCCGCAAGTATTTCTGTGCAGACATGCACGGAAAATTCCCTTTCCCGGAAGCAACTGCAACAACACAGGTGCTTATTTCTGGTGAAAAGGCAGGTAATCAGGCTAAACCGTTGATTATCGCTGGTTTGGTTGGTGGTGTTTATGACTTCCTTCTTTCAACATTCGGTTGGTGGAGCGAAGTGCTTACTACTAAGGCAACCGCAATTGGTGCAAGCATTGCTGAACACACTAAGATGGTATTCAAAATCAACACAGGTGCAGCCGTTCTCGGTTTGGGATATATCGTTGGTTTGAAATATAGTTTCATTATCTTCGCAGGTAGCGCATTCGTATGGTACGTTATCATTCCATTATTGGGCACAGCAACTCCAACTTTTGCAAGCCCAGAGGAACTGTTTACAGAGCAAGCAAGATATATTGGTATCGGCGGTATTGCAATGTCAGGTATCATCGGCATTATCAAGTCATGGGGCATTATCCGCGGTGCTGTTGGTCTTGCTGGCAAGGAAATTCGCAACAAAGGCGGCGAAGTGAAGAAAGTAGCAAGAACACAAAAGGATATTTCAATGAAAGTGCTTACATTCTCAATGATTGCCGCTTTGGTTCTTACTTTCGTGTTCTTCTATTTCGGCGTTATCAACAACCTTTTCCAGACAATCATTGCGTTCCTTGTTGTTACGGTTATTGCATTCCTCTTCACAACTGTTGCTGCTAACGCAATTGCCATCGTTGGAACAAACCCTGTATCAGGTATGACTTTGATGACTCTTATCATTGCATCTGCAATCTTCGTTGCAATCGGTCTTAAGGGTGCTTCTGGCATCGTTGCTTCAATGGTTATCGGTGGCGTTGTTTGTACAGCCCTTTCAATGGCTGGCGGTATGGTAACGGATATGAAAGTCGGTTACTGGTTGGGTAGCACTCCTAAAAAGCAACAAACATGGAAATTGGTCGGAACATTCGTATCTGCAGCAACTGTAGGTGGCGTTATCCTCATACTTGCGAAAGTTTACGGCTTCAGCGGCAATAACGCTCTTGCAGCCCCGCAAGCGCACGCAATGGCAGCCGTTATCGAACCTCTTATGATGGGCGGCAACACTCCTTGGCTGCTTACGGCGTTGGTGCGGTTCTTGCAGTTCTTCTTAACTGGCTTGGCGTTCCAGCCCTTGCATTCTCTCTTGGTATGTTCATTCCTTTGGAATTGAATGCTCCGTTGCTTGTCGGCGGTCTTGTAAGTTGGTTTGTCAGCACTCGTTCAAAAGATGAGGATATCAATAATGCGAGAAAGGAAAGAGGAACTCTCCTCGCTTCAGGCTTCATTGCCGGTGGTGCATTAATGGGCGTTGTGAGTGCAGGCATGCGCTTTGCTGGCTTTGAATACTCTCACAGCCTTTCTGGAGCAACAATGCAAATAGGTGGCATCGTTGTTTACTTGCTGCTTATCGGTTACCTTGTTTGGGACTGCTTGCGTGCTAAGAAAAACTAAATTTTTTTTCATAATTTTGGGGGGTTGTGTCAAAATATTCATTTTGAAGCAACCCCTTTTATTTGCGCCAGTATAGATTGAATCTAAATTCTGGCACTAAGACTTAAATATATTGATTATGGACCAACAAAATAGTCTGTTTACTCTTGCCAACGGATTGAGGGTTGCGTACCTCAGAAAGCCAGGCAACGTTGCCTATTGCGGACTTGCCATCAATGCAGGAAGCCGTGATGACGGTAATCTTTTCGGACTTGCCCACTTTGTTGAGCATACTATTTTTAAGGGAACGAAAAAGCGCAAGGCTTGGCATATTCTCAACAGAATGGAAAGGATTGGCGGGAACTGAATGCCTATACAACCAAGGAAGAAACCCTTATCTATTCTGTTTTTCCGTCGGGAAATATAACAAGGGCTGTGGAACTTATTTCCGACCTTGTGTGCGGCTCTATTTTTCCTGAAAAAGAATTGGAAAAGGAAAAAGACGTTGTTGTAGAAGAAATACAGTCTTACCGCGACACCCCTTCAGAAGCAATTTTTGATGATTTTGAGGACCTTATTTTTGCGGGCTCTCCGCTTGGCCACAATATTCTCGGTGATGAGTCAACTCTTGAAAGCATCACGTCGCAGCATTGTATGGACTATATCAAGAATCTTTACGTTCCTGAAAATATGGTGCTTTTCGCTGTTGACAGCATCCCCGCCGAAAAGTTTCAAAAACTTGCAGAGCAGCATTTCAGCCACATGAATCATCCGCTTACCCGCCCAGCGCGAAAGCAAATCGTACCAGTAGAAAGATTCAACACGGTAAGGGATTTCGAGACGCATCAAAGCCACACAATTATAGGCACGCAAACTTTCGGAATGCATGATGCAAACAAGTACTCACTCCTATTGCTTAACAATATTCTCGGAGGACCTGGAATGAACTCTACTCTAAATATTTCAATCCGAGAAAAAAGAGGATACGCCTATACTGTTGAGTCTTCCGTTACTCTACTCCCCGATTGTGGACTATTTACCATTTACTTTGGCAGCGATGAGCGTCATGCCGCCAAGTGCATCAAACTGGCAGAGCAGGAACTGATTGGCATTGCCGAGCACGGATTGTCGCAAAACGCCCTCAATGCCGCCAAAAAGCAATATACGGGTCAACTAATCGTTAGCAGCGAGAATCCGGAAAGCAAGGCTCTTTCGCTCGGAAAGGAAATTCTTTATTATAACAAGATTCTAACTATAGAAGAAATCGTCAAGCAGATAAATGCCGTTACAAATGAAGACATTCGCAGAATCGGGCAAATGCTTTACGAGGGTCGCTCTATTTTAACATTCAAATGATATGATATTCAGAAAAGCAAGGCACGAGGAATTACAGGAATTAATGGAAATCTACAATCGTGCTGTCAGTTATATGAAAGAAACGGGTAATCCAAACCAATGGAATGACGGTTATCCTGGTGAAGCACAAATCATCAGCGACATAGATAACGGTTATTGCCATGTTGCCCTTGAAGATGGTAATATAGAAGCCGTTTTCGCTCTTATTCCAGGCGATGACCCGACTTATGCAGTTATAGAAGGGCAGTGGCTTAACGAAGATCCGTATGCCGTTGTGCACCGTTTGGCGGCAACTGGCAGGATTCACGGAATCGGTGAAAAATGCCTTTCATGGAGTCTTGAGAAATATCCTAATTTAAGGGTTGACACCCACGCCGACAATAAGATTATGCAGACAATAATCAGACGGCTCGGTTTTTCTGAATGCGGTATAATCTATACCCGCAACGGTTCGCCGAGAATAGCATATCAAATTAATAAAGAAGGTGGAAATAAATAATTTTCCACCTTCTTTATTAATTATTCTTCGATAATTTCTTTGCCAAATGGAGCAAACGCAAGTCCAGCAAGTTTGAAATGCTGCTTACCAAAAGGTATGCCGATAATAGTAATGAAGAAAATCAAGCCAAAGAATACATGGCTTAGGAAAATTGGAAATCCACCAACAAAAATCCATATAACACTCATCAAAGTATTCAGGCAACCACCGCTGTTAGGTCTATTCACCACTCTTTTTCCAAACGGAAATAATGCCAGAATGCCGAGTTTAATTGACTGCAATCCGAAAGGAATACCAATTATGGTAAGCATCAAACAAACACTCGATACAAAATATTCAAGGGCGATAAAAACTCCCCCAAACAAAAACCAAATAAGATTCAAAAATAAATTCATAAAAACGGATTTTAAGTTATACGATTAAATTTAGTTCTAAACTTTGACGGCGAGCATCCATACACACTCTGAAATACCCTTCTGAACGTTGATACCGAATTGAAGCCCGATTCTTCAGAAATCACCTCAATAGTCTTATCAGTATTTGACAGCAAGTTCTCTGCATAACGCAAGCGGTAACCATTAACATAGTCAAAAAACGACTTATTCTCCTCATTATTGAAATAACGACTAAGGTATGAACGGTTAGTTCCCAAATCTCTGGCAAGGTCACTCAAATTAAGTTTCGAATTTAAAAACACCTGACCTTCTTCAAAAACGTTATGCACCTTCTCTGAAAGTACTGCAAAGATTCCATTTCTAAAAGCATGGGGTTCTAAATCATCCGCCTGCTCTAATGCCAGGCTTGTTATATCAATAGCCATCTCGTGACGGGAAAGGAAATAACAAACGAATATCCACATAACCAAATTCATCAGCAAATACGATATGTCACTGTAAATTCCGATATAGTTGCAGCAAAATAGCCAAAGAGTCAGAATAATAAAAAACGATATCATGATTGCCCGTAACCACGACAAGTCAATATTTTTCTGATAGGAATATTGCTGTTTTAGCAATCTGTTGTATTTAGGTATCTCCACCAATGTCCATATTGCTGCATAAAAGCCGACAATCCCAGAAATTGCAACTACAATATAATAGAGAATATCCCATCGTGTAAAAGTATATAATGCAGCCAAAATCACAAAAGGCACCTCCAACAGTATGACAGTACGCAATCTAAGCCTTCCAGGTCTGCATAACTCATATAACATAAAAAAATAAGCCGGCATTATGAAACTGTCATATAGAGACACTATCTTATTGACAAATAAATCATCCGAATAAATATTGTCAACAAAAAAAAGATCTTTTATCAACTGTAAGCAAATAACTCCGGTAACAGCAAAAGCAATAAATTTAAATCCTTCCTTTCTGCCCTGCCAGAAAAAGAAAGACATTGTGCCGAAAAACATTATCGACATTCCATAAACAAGATACAAAAAATTAACTGAAGTCATAATTTCCTAATAATTAACAAAGATAATACAAACAGAGTGGAGATAGAATAAGTTTACAATTTTTTATTTTGTTGAATATTTCTTCCACAATAAAAACTCAAATATAAAAACAGACTTTAAAGGTGGCAATATGATTCAAACCAAAGACAAAAATAAAATTGCGAATTATGAATAGAAATCAATAACACAAATATATAAAAGAAAAGAGGCATCTTCACAGACACCTCAGTTCTAATTCTAACTAATCTCGCTTTTCCTATAAAACACATTTTACAACTATTAATAATGTTCACTTTCTATAAAGAATCGTTCGATTGGCTAAATGTATGATTTCCTTGTTTACGATTGTAAAGTTACGCTATTTTTTTAATAAAACAAAGAGAAAATGAAAAATATATAAGAAATTAAAATTATTATTGTCATTTTAGTTACTAAATAGTTAGATTTTCATCATATTTACTTAAACTTGTAATTGGATAATAAATAATAGCCCGATAATTACTATTATTACAATTCCTATAACAAAAAAAGGACAAGCTTTTGACTTGTCCTTTCTAATGGGGCGGTGACCTACTCTCCCGGTTTCCCAGTACCATCGGCACAGCGGGGCTTAACTTCCCTGTTCGGAATGGGGAGGGGTGGATCCCCGCGCTATCGCCGCCTTGTTTTTCCTTTTGCACCTTCCGGTGTGTATCCTGAGTACATTCTGAAAGCGAGTAAATTTTAGTCGCGTATATCGTTCCGGATTGCTCCGGTTTGTCTTGCAGCTTTGCTGCTTCGAAAAGCTTTCGGGAAATTAGTACTGCTCGGCTTTGCCATCGCTGACTTTACACCTGCAGCCTATCTACGTCGTAGTCTCCGACGTCCCTATTTGGAGATCTTATCTTGAGGTTGGCTTCGTGCTTAGATGCTTTCAGCACTTATCCGTCCCCGACGCGGATACCCGGCCGTGCACCTGGCGGTACAACCGGTTCACCGGAGGTCGGTCCAACACGGTCCTCTCGTACTAGTGTCGGATCCCCACAAATCTCCTGCGCCCACAACAGATAGAGACCGAACTGTCTCACGACGTTCTGAACCCAGCTCGCGTGCCACTTTAATAGGCGAACAGCCTAACCCTTGGGACCTTCTCCAGCCCCGGGATGTGACGAGCCGACATCGAGGTGCCAAACCACCCGTCGATATGAGCTCTTGGGAGGGATCAGCCTGTTATCCCCGGAGTACCTTTTTATCCTTTGAGCGATGGCCCTTCCACGCGGAACCACCGGATCACTATGCTCTAATTTCTTACCTGTTCGGGTTGTCGCCCTCGCAGTCAAGCACCCTTATGCCATTACACTCTGCGACCGGTTACCAATCGGTCTGAGGGTACCTTTAGAAGCCTCCGTTACGCTTTTGGAGGCGACCACCCCAGTCAAACTACCCACCAAGCAGTGTCCTCGCTTCTGCGAGTTAGAGACCAGACATCAGAAGGCCCGTATTTCAACATCGGCTCCACAAACACTGGCGTGCCTGCTTCTACGCCTCCGGACTATCCTACACATCTGAGGCCCGGTCCCAATGCTAAGCTGCAGTAAAGGTTCACGGGGTCTTTTCGTCCCGTTGCGTAATCGGCATCTTCACCGATACTACAATTTCACCGAGCTCACCGCTGAGACAGTGTCCAGATCATTACGCCATTCGTGCAGGTCGGAACTTACCCGACAAGGAATTTCGCTACCTTAGGACCGTTATAGTTACGGCCGCCGTTTACCGGGGCTTCAATTCAATGCTTCTCTTGCGATGACATCTCCTCTTAACCTTCCGGCACCGGGCAGGTGTCAGGCTGTATACTTCATCTTTAAATTTTGCACAGCCCTGTGTTTTTGTTAAACAGTTGCCTGGACCGATTCTCTGCGCCCGCATTGTCTGCGGGACCCCTTTTCCCCGAAGTTACGGAGTCAATTTGCCTAGTTCCTTAGCGGTGAATCTCTCGAGCGCCTTAGTATGTTCTACCCGACCACCTGTGTCGGTTTTGGTACGGGTGGACGTACAATATGTTTAGCGGTTTTTCTTGGGAGCCGGTTTACCGACTCTATCACTTTGCCCGAAGGCTCTGTGTACTGTCAGGTTCGGCATCAGTTGCGTACTTTACTACATCCGATTTACCTACACCCTTTAACGGGCTATTCCGTCAGCCCGCCGTGTCACTTCTCCGTCCCCGCTTCACTCATACGCCCAGTAACGGAATGTTTACCGTTTCTGCCATCCGGTCCGCCTCGCGGCTACCCGTTAGGTCCCGACTGACCCTGATCCGATTAGCGTTGATCAGGAACCCTTGGTCTTTCGGCGAGGGGGTTTCTCGCCCCCTTTATCGTTACTTATACCTACATTTGCTTTTCCCAAACCTCCAGCGTGTCTCACGGCACGCATTCGACGACGTGGGAATGCACTTGCCTCTTAGACAAGTCCCACAGCTTCGGTACCGGACTTATCCCCAAACCTCCCGATTATTATCCACGCAGTCCCGCTCGACTAGTGAGCTGTTACGCACTCTTTAAATGAATGGCTGCTTCCAAGCCAACATCCTGCTGTCTCTGCGGAACCACCTCGTTATTGTCTTCAACTTAGCCCGGATTTCGGGACCTTAGCCGATGGTCTGAGTTGTTCCTCTCTCGGACGCGGACCTTAGCACCCGCCCCTTACTGCCGTGCATATCCGGCGATTCGAGTTTGTCAGGACTTGATAGGCGGTGAAGCCCTCGCATCCTATCAGTCGCTCTACCTCCGCCGGACTCAAATCACGACGCTGCACCTAAATACATTTCGGGGAGTACGAGCTATCTCCAAGTTTGATTGGCCTTTCACTCCTACCCTCAGGTCATCCGAAAGCTTTTCAACGCTTACCGGTGCGGTCCTCCAGACAGTTTTACCTGTCCTTCAACCTGCCCAAGGGTAGATCACTTGGTTTCGCGTCCACCCCCGATGACTAAACGCCCTCTTCGGACTCGCTTTCGCTTCGACTTCGCGCCTGAAACGCTTAATCTTGCCATCGACGGTGACTCGTAGGTTCATTATGCAAAAGGCACGCCGTCACTCCTTAAAGAGCTCCGACCGCTTGTAAGCACACGGTTTCAGGTTCTATTGCACTCCTCTGTTCGAGGTTCTTTTCACCTTTCCCTCACGGTACTGGTCCACTTTCGGTCTCTCGGTAGTATTTCGCCTTTCGGGGTGGTCCCCGAGAATTCGCCCGGAATTTCTCGTGTTCCGGGTTACTCAGGTGCCGCCTTTGATTCATATGCCAGTTTCGCCTACAGGGTTGTCACCTTCTACGACTGAACTTTCCAGTTCATTCGGCTACCAGCATATTAACCGTTATTGGCAGTCCTATAACCCCGCTCCTGCGTTGCCACAGCGTAGCTGGTTTGGGCTATGCCGCGTTCGCTCGCCACTACTTGCGGTATCATTATTTATTTTCTCTTCCTGCGGTTACTTAGATGTTTCAGTTCACCGCGTTCGCCCACGCTTGTGCGTGTAGACGGCTCGAAGCCGTCTGGGTTGCCCCATTCGGAGATCTGCGTCACAGTGCATGTGCCACTCATGCCGCAGCCTTTTCGCGCCTTTATCACGTCCTTCTTCGCCTCCGAGAGCCAAGGCATCCGCCGTGTGCTCTTTTGCTTTTCTTTTTATCTTTTTGCTCGCGCTCTAATTTTTCTTTACTTGCTTCCAGTATGTCAATGTACTCGTGTGGAGAATAACGGATTCGAACCGTTGACCCCCCTGCGTGCAAGGCAGGTGCTCTGCCAGCTGAGCTAATCCCCCATGCCCAAACTTGAGCTTGGGTATGATGTTGCGACTCGATGCAAAACAAGCAGAGTTTAACTCCCCTGCGTATGACCAGTCCCGCGTCCGCTCCAGAAAGGAGGTGTTCCAGCCGCACCTTCCGGTACGGCTACCTTTGTTACGACTTAGCCCCAGTCACCAGTGTTACCCTTGGACGCTCCTCGCGGTTACGTCCTTCAGGCACTCCCGGCTCCCATGGCTTGACGGGCGGTGTGTACAAGGCCCGGGAACGTATTCACCGCGCCATGGCTGATGCGCGATTACTGCGAATCCAGCTTCATGGAGTCGGGTTGCAGACCAATCCGAACTGAGACGTGTTTTACGGTTTCGCCACCGGTCGCCCGGCGCCCACCCTCTGTTCCACGCCATTGTAACACGTGTAGCCCCGGACGTAAGGGGCCGTGCTGATTTGACGTCATCCCCGCCTTTCCTCACGGCTTGCGCCGGCAGTCCGTCCAAAGTGCCCGGCATCACCCGATGGCAACTGAACGTGGGGGTTGCGCTCGTTATGGCACTTAAGCCGACACCTCACGGCACGAGCTGACGACAACCATGCAAAGACCTCGCCGCCTGTCCCGAAGGACTGACAATGTCTCTACTGTCATTCAAACGGCGTTTGAGCCCGGTAAGGTTCCTCGCGTATCATCGAATTAAACCACATGTTCCTCCGCTTGTGCGGGCCCCCGTCAATTCCTTTGAGTTTCACCGTTGCCGGCGTACTCCCCAGGTGGAATACTTAACGCTTTCGCTACGCCACCCAGCGGTCATTCCCGCCGAATAGCAAGTATTCATCGTTTACTGCGTGGACTACCAGGGTATCTAATCCTGTTCGATACCCACGCTTTCGTGCCTCAGCGTCCGTAGGCGCCCGGTATGCTGCCTTCGCAATTGGAGTTCTGCGTCATATCTATGCATTTCACCGCTACACAACGCATTCCGCATACCTCGACGCCACGCTAGATAATCAGTTTCAACGGCTGAGCGGGGTTGAGCCCCCGCGATTTTACCGCTGACTTGACTGTCCGCCTGCGCACCCTTTAAACCCAATAAATCCGGATAACGCTCGCATCCTCCGTATTACCGCGTACGCTGGCACGGAGTTAGCCGATGCTTATTCTTGCGGTACACTCATAAGGGGACGCGTCCCTCCTTTGTTCCCCGCACTAAAGAAGTTTACAACCCGTAGGGGGCCGTCTTCCTTCACGCGACTTGGCTGGTTCAGACTTCCGTCCATTGACCAATATTCCTCACTGCTGCCTCCCGTAGGAGTTTGATCCGTGTCTCAGTACCAATGTGGGGGACCTTCCTCTCAGAACCCCTAGGCATCGTCGGATTGGTGGGCCGTTACCCCGCCAACTTCCTAATGCCACGCATGCCCATCTACATCCGATAAATCTTTCCTCAATCAACCATGCGGCCAACCGATGTATGCGGTATTAGTCAGGATTTCTCCTGGTTATTCCCCTGATGTGGGTAGGTTGCATACGCGTTACTCACCCGTGCGCCGGTCGCCGACAGAGTTATTGCTAACCCCTCGCTGCCCCTCGACTTGCATGTGTTAAGCCTGTCGCTAGCGTTCATCCTGAGCCAGGATCAAACTCTCCGTTGTTAAATATTTATTTTTCTTCTTTTTTCTTTGTCCTTGCGGACACGGTTCGTTGTCCCGGCCATACACTTGACGGGGAGCCTTATTTTGCTCCCTGCTTGTCTTGCTGTCGCATCATTTCAAAGTTCTTAGCGCTAACCATTTTTCGTGGTTGCGAGTGCAAAGGTATGACGACTTTTTCATTCTACCAAATCT
>VOFI01004308.1_pt1 | contig 20839 bp, 27 predicted proteins | sample 5384131 | NCBI WGS metagenome assembly VOFI01 (sample SAMN12384728, study PRJNA508395) | human gut metagenome | isolation source: healthy gut H | host: Homo sapiens | reverse complement strand
AAGGCGGACGACGGCAGCCTGGGCTATATCTCCAGGCTGGCCCTGGCCATCCAGGCGGAGGCATCCGCCGCCGACCCGGCCCTCAACGCGGCCATCCAGCTCCTCAACGGCGGAGAGGTGTATACCGTGGCCCGGGTGTCCTGCTTCCGGGACAACCTTGTGCCCCGCAGCGACATGTCTCTGGCCATCCATACCAACGCGGGCAACTGGCGGGACAGCGGCGATACCCGCTGGCTCAGCCCGGCCAATGAGAGCGCCCGCCAATATGTGGTGGGCGTGTGCCGGGAGTTGGCGGCCCTGGGCTTTGATGAGATCCTGCTGGACAACTGGGCCTTCCCCACCGACGGGGAACTGGGGTGGATTAAGGCCGATGCCAACTATCCCGCTGACGGCCGGACCGCCGCGCTGGAGGTCTTTCTCGAGGAGGTGCGCGCCGGACTGGCGGAGTTCCCGGAGGTAAAGGTGTCCCGGGTGACCACCGCCTCCGCCGCCGCAGGCGGGGCGGTGGAGAGCGGCCAGACCGCCGCTCTGCTGGAGCGCGCCGACCGCGTATTGGTGCGCCTGGGGGAGGGGGAAACCCTGCCCCGGCTGAACCAGACCCCGGTGGTGCCCGTGCTGGAGCAGGCGGGGCAGGCCCGGGAGGACTGGGCCGTGCTGACCATGACAGGCGAATAATGCCCAAAAGCGGACGCATAGCCCTATGCGTCCGCTTTTTTCGTCGGTTCCCAGCGGAAGAGGCAGAAGGAAAACGAATTATGTTAAAAAGTAAACTTATAATTTTAAACTTGAAATTCTCTCCGATTTGAAGTATCATTCATATATCATCGGGAAAATTTGTTTCGGGCGACCCGGATGATAGAGAAAGGCGGTGAGAGCATGTCTCTGGAAGCAATGAAGCAGGTGACCGAGGCCGAGGAGGCCAACCGGGCCCGCAGGGCGGAGGCCCAGGCGGAGGCCAAACGGCTGGTGGCCGAGGCGGAACGGGCGGGGAAGGCCCGCTTGGCGGAGGCCCGCGCCCAGGCAGAGGCCCAGGCGAGGGAGCTGATGCGGCAGGCTGAGGCCAAGGCGGCCGAACACGCGTCGGAGGTGATGGCCCAGACCCGGAAATCCTGCGACGCCCTGCGGGCCCAGGCGGAGGCCCGCCTGGCGGACGCCGCTGAGAGCATCGTGAGAAGGGTAGTGAAAACGAATGTCCATTGTTAAAATGAAGCGGCTGCGGCTTATCGGCATGCAGGCCGAGCGGGAGAGCCTGCTGCGGCTGCTTCAGCACATGGGCTGTGTGGAGATTGACGAGCCGCCCCATCTGGGGGACGACCCGGAGTGGGCTGCCCTGACGCGGCCGGACCCCGGGGCGCTGAACGCGGCCCGGGACGCGCGGTCCCGTGTGGAGGGGGCGCTCAGGACCTTAAAAAAATACGGCCCCAAGCAGAAGGGCGGGCTGCTCAAGCCCCGACCGGTGGTCACAGAGGAGGAGCTCTTTGACGACGCGGCTTATGAGGCCGGCCTGGCGGACGCCGGGCGGCTGGGGGAGCTGGAGCGGCGGATCACCGCCCTCTATGCCGAGCAGAACAAGCTGCGCACCCAGCGGCTGGCTCTGGCGCCCTGGCTGGCGCTGGACATCCCGCTGGAGACGGCCTCCACCCCGGAGGTGGCGGTGTCCTTCGGCACCGTGGCCGCCTCCGCCGATCTGACGCGCTGGAGCGGGAGCTGGCGGAGAAAAAGTGAGCTGACCCAGGTGGTCCGGGCCGGGGCAGACACGCAGCTGCAATACCTGGTGTTCCTCTGCCACCGCAGCGCGGAGGAGGCCTGCCAGGAGGTGCTCAAGGAGTACGGCTTCTCCCGGGCGGCCCTGCGGGGCTGGACCGGAACGGCGGCCGAGAACGACAAACGGCTGGAGGCCGGGCAGGCGGAGGCCGCCCGTACACTGGAGGAGGCCATTGCCGCGGCGGCCGGCTTCGCCCCCAGGCGGGCGGCGCTGGAGCTGTGCCTGGACCGGGCGGTCCAGGAGATCGCCCGGGAGGAGGCCAAGAGCCGCCTGCTGGACTCCGGGACGGCTTTCTACCTGGACGGGTGGGTGCCCGTGCCCGAGGAGGAGAAGCTGCTGCGGAAGCTGGGGGAGTTCACCTGCTGCTGGGAGACGTCCGACCCGGCACCGGAGGACTACCCGGTGGTGCCCGTCAAGCTCAAGAGCAACGCCATCACCGAGCCGCTGACCACCATCACGGAGATGTACTCCCTGCCCGCCTACGACGGGGTGGATCCCAACGGCCTGATGGCCCCGTTCTATATCTTCTTCTTCGGCTTCATGTTTGCGGATCTGGGCTACGGCCTGCTTCTGGCGGGCGCCTGCCTGTTCATCCAGCATAAGGTGCGGCCCAAGGGCGGCTTCGGCCAGCTCATCCGGCTGATGACCATGTGCGGCGTCTCGTCGGCGGTGATCGGGCTGCTGACCGGCGGATTTTTCTCCGACTTTCTGGTGCAGTTCACCGGCATGCTGGGCCTGCCCCAGCCGGCCGTCCCCTTCCTCTCCGTGCCGGAGGGCAGCGGCCTGCCCGCCCCTCTGCTCAACGTGATGGAGGACCCCATGACCGTGCTGGTCTTTGCCCTGGCGGTGGCTTCGTGCAGATTGTGGTGGGCATGGCGGTCAAGTTCTGGATGCTCTGCCGGGACGGCCAGGTGTGGGACGCCGTGTGGGACGTCGGCACCTGGTGGGTGATCTTTGCGGGCATCGGGCTGTTTGCCCTGAACCTGACCGGCGTTTCCTCCGTGGGCAGCGTGGCCGGCATCCCCGTGGTGCTGGTGCTGGGCTGCCTGATGCTGCTGGCCCAGAGCCGCAGCGCCAAGGGCTTCGGCAAGGTGACGGCGGTGATCGGCGCGGTCTACAACGGCGTGACGGGGTACTTTGGGGACATCCTCTCCTACTCCCGCCTGATGGTCATGATGCTGGCCGGCTCGGTGATCGGGCAGGTGTTCAACATACTGGGCGCCATGCCCGGCGGCGGCCTGCCCCCGGCGGTGGGGATTCCCATCTTCTTCGTGATTTTTATTGTGGGCCACGCCTTCAACATCGGCCTGAACGTGATCGGCACCTACGTGCACACGTCCCGCCTGCAATATCTGGAGTTCTTCAAGCAGTTCTACAAGGAGGGCGGACCCCTGGCGGCCCCTGAACATTGCGACCAAGTTTGTCGATATTAAGGAGGAACAGTAACATGACGATCGGTGAATTTCTGACCCAGTACGCGGGTGCGTTCTTTGGCTTCCTGGGCGCGGCGCTGGCCGCCGGCCTGGCCTGTGGGCTCCGCCAAGGGCACCGGCATCGCCGGTGAGGCGGGCGCCGGCCTGCTGGCCGAGGACCCCTCCCAGTTCTCCAAGTGTATGATCCTGCAGGTCATCCCCGGCACCCAGGGCCTGTACGGGCTGGTCATCGGCTTTTTGGCCCTGATGAAAATGGGCCTGTTCGACGGCACCGTGGCCGAGCTGTCCATCGCCAACGGCCTGCTGATTCTGGCCGCCTGCCTGCCCATGGCCATCGGCGGCCTGCTCTCCGGCATCGCCCAGGGCCGGGTGGCCGCCGCCTCGGTCAACATTGTGGCTAAGAACCCCAACGACTGGTCCAAGGGCATGGTGCTGTGTATCATCGTGGAGTTCTACGCCATCCTGTCCCTGCTCATCTCCTTCCTGATGATCATGTTCGGCTTCTGAGCGGAGGCGGCTATGGACGGAATTGAGAAAATCACCGGGCGCATTGCGGCCGACACCGAGGCGGAGATCGCCTCCATCCAGGCCGAGGCCCGGCGGCAGGCCGACGAGATCACCGCCCGCTACGAGGCCCAGGCCAAGCGGGAGGCGGAGGAGATCGCGGCCCGCGGCCCCGCCGCAGCGCGGAGGAGCGCCAGGCGCGGCTTGCCAGCGTGGCCCAGTTGGACGCCCGCAAGCTGGAGCTGGCCGCCAAGCAGGAGATGCTGGCCAAGGCCTACGACAGGGCCATGGAGCGGCTGACAAGCCTGCCGGACGGGGAATACGTAGGGCTGCTGGCGGGGCTGGCGGCGGAGGCGTCGTCCACGGGACGGGAGGAGGTCATTCTGTCCCAGAAGGACCGGGCGCGCTATGGCAAGCAGGTGGTCACCCAGGCCAACGAGAGGCTGGGTGACGGCCATTTGACCCTGTCTGTCCAGACCCGGCCCATCCGGGGCGGGCTGATTCTCAGCGACGGGGACGTGGAAGTGAACTGCACCTTTGAAACACTGGTGCGCCTCCTGCGGGGCGAGATGGACCGGACGGTTGTGGAGGTGCTCTTTGGCTGAGCGCTCCGATAGGGAGGCGAAAACTTGAGTAAGATCAGAGACACGGATTATTTGACCATCTCGGCCCGCGTGCGGGCGATGGAGAACCGCCTGGTGACCCGGGAGCGGATGGAGCGGATGGTGGAGGCCCGCAGCGACGACGAGGCGGTGAAGGTGCTGGCCGAGTGCGGCTATGAGGAGCTGCCGGCCCTGACCAACCGTGGGCTGGACGAGCTGCTCTCGGCGGCGCGGGCGGCCCTGTACCGGGAGCTGGGCGGCGCAGTACCCGACAAACGGCTGGTGGAGCTGTTTCAGATGAAGTACGACTACCACAACGCCAAGGCCCTGGTAAAGGGGCCGCGGGGGGCGGACGCCGACCGGCTGTGATGGAGGGCGGGCGGTGGAGCGCCGCCCAGGTGAAGGAGGCCTTTCAGCGGGACAGCCTGCGGGAGTTCACCGGCCCCTTCCGCCGGGCGGTTGTGCAGGCCCGGGAGACCCTCAATGGTGGAAATGACCCTCAACTGGCCGACTTTGTGCTGGACCGGGCCTAAGATGGCGGAGGTCCACGTGCTCACGTCAGGCAAAGGGGAGCGGAGCCAGGTATGATCTGGCGGCAAGGTGTCTGGCGGCGGTCCCGGGCCACCGCTCCCGGCAGCGGGGAGCTCACCGCCTTTGAGCGGCTGTGCGACGACGCGGTGATGGGCTACCTGGCCCAGGCCCGCCGCATCCCCTTCGGGGAGCAGGCGGTGGTAGGCTATCTGTACGCCCGGGAGGCGGAGTTCACCGCCATCCGCACCATCCTCTCCGGCCGTATGGCCGGGCTGGACGCGGACACTATTCGGGAAAGGCTGCGTGAGGCCTATGTCTAACTATAAAATCGCGGTGCTGGGCGACAAGGACAGCGTGCTGGGCTTCAAGGCCCTGGGGCTGGACGTGTTCCCGGCGGAGAGCGCGGAGGAGGCAAAGCGCACCCTTCACGCTCTGGCGAAGGAGAACTACGCGGTGGTGTACCTGACCGAGGGGTACGCGGCCCACATGGAGGCGGAGTTGGAGCGGTACAAGGACGCGCTGACCCCCGCGATCATCCTGATCCCCGGCAAGGACGGCTCCCTGGGCATCGGTATGGCCAACGTCAAGCGGGCCGTGGAGCGTGCCGTGGGCGCGGATATTTTGTAGCTCCCCCTACGCCCATAACGCGTTGGGTGCCCTGTAGGGGCGGGTGCCCACACCCGCCCGCGCCGAAGACGGAGCAGGCCGAGGGAGCGGATCATCGGCAATGGCCGGAAGGACGGGCGACCATGAAGGTCGCCCCTACGTCCGGAACGCCCTGCGGTAGGGGCGGCCTTTATGGCCGTCCGGACCCCCGGCGGAGCCCAACGAAGTGGGTCTGGCGGGGAGGAGGAGGCGCAACGGAACGAGTGAGCGTTCCCGTTTACGGGGACGCGAAGGATGTGCAGTTTGCGCCGACGAGAAAGAAGGTTGAAGCATTGAGCGGAAAAATTGTCAAGGTCTCCGGCCCGCTGGTGGTGGCGACGGGGCTGAAGGACGCCAACATGGCCGACGTGGTGCGGGTGGGCGAGCAGCGCCTGATCGGCGAGATTCTGAACATGAACGGCGATGCGGCGTCCATCCAGGTGTACGAGGAGACCTCCGGCCTGGGCCCCGGCGCGGTGGTGGAGACCACCGGCGCGCCCATGAGCGTGGAGTTGGGCCCCGGTATCATTGAGAACATCTACGACGGCATCCAGCGCCCCCTGGAGGGCATCATGCGGAAGGCGGGGAACAACAACCTGCCCCGGGGCGTGGAGGTGCCCGCCCTGGATCGGGAGAAGAAGTGGGACTTCACCGCCGTGGCCAGGCCCGGCGACAAGGTCACCGGAGGCGACGTGCTGGGTACCGTCCAGGAGACCAGCGTGGTGCTCCACAAGATCATGGTCCCCCCACCCTGTCCGGCACCATCGAGTCCATCCAGTCCGGTTCCTTCACGGTGCTGGACACGGTGGCGGTGCTGGTGGACGGGAAGGGGGAGAAGCACGCGCTGACCATGGTGCAGAAGTGGCCCGTCCGTGTGGGGCGGCCCTACAAGCACAAGTATCCCCCCAGAACCCCGCTGCTCTCCGGCCAGCGCATCGTGGACGCCATGTTCCCTGTGGCCAAGGGCGGCACCGCCGCCATCCCCGGGCCCTTCGGCTCGGGCAAGACGGTGATGCAGCACCAGCTGGCCAAGTGGTCGGACGTGGACATCGTGGTCTACATCGGCTGCGGCGAACGGGGCAACGAGATGACCGACGTGCTGCGGGAGTTCCCCGAGCTGGTGGACCCCCGCACCGGCGAGTCCCTGATGAAGCGGACGGTTCTGATCGCCAACACCTCCGACATGCCGGTGGCCGCCCGTGAGGCCTCCATCTATACCGGCATCACCATCGCCGAGTACTTCCGTGACATGGGGTACGACGTGGCCGTCATCGCCGACTCCACTTCCCGCTGGGCCGAGGCCCTGCGCGAGATGTCCGGCCGCCTGGAGGAGATGCCCGGCGAGGAGGGCTATCCGGCCTACCTGTCCTCCCGCCTGGCCCAGTTCTATGAGCGGGCGGGCATGGTGGAGTGCATCGGCTCCGACGAGCACCGCCGGGGCTCCCTGACCGCGGTGGGCGCGGTGTCGCCCCCCGGCGGCGACCTGTCCGAGCCGGTCAGCCAGGCCACCATGCGCATCGTCAAGGTGTTCTGGGCCCTGGACGCCTCCCTGGCCTACAAGCGCCACTTCCCCGCCATCAACTGGCTCAACTCCTACTCCCTGTACCTGGACTCCCTGAAGCCCTGGTACGACGAGCACCTGGGGCCCCAGTTCATGGTCAACCGCGACAAGGCCATGTCCATCCTTCAGGAGGAGGCCAGCCTCAACGAGATTGTGCAGCTGGTGGGCAAGGACTCCCTGTCCGCCGCCGACCAGCTCACCCTGGAGACCGCCAAGATGCTGCGGGAGGATTTCCTCCAGCAGAACGGCTTTATGGAGGTGGACTGGTACTCCAGCTACGAGCGCCAGGACAAGATGATCCAGATGATTCTGGACTACGACAAGCTGTGCCGCGCCGCCATTGAGAAGGGCGCCGCCACCGCCGAGCTGTTCGCCATCCCCTTCCGGGAGCAGATGGGCCGGGCCAAGAGCGTGCCGGACGACCGGTACGCCGCCGTCTACGCCGACATGGCCCGGGAGATGGAGGAGCAGATCGCGGACATCGCCGCCCGGGGAGGTGCTGAGGAATGATCAAGGAATACCGTACCATACAGGAGGTCAACGGCCCCCTGATGGTGGTGCGCCGGGTGTCCGGCGTCACCTACGACGAGCTGGGGGAGATTGAGCTGCCCGACGGCACCGTGCGCCGCTGCCAGGTGCTGGAGGTCAACGGCGACAACGCCGTGGTTCAGCTCTTTGAGTCCTCCGCGGGCATCAACCTGGCCGAGTCCAAGGTGCGCTTCCTGGGCCACCCCCTCCAGCTGGGCGTGTCCGGCGACATGCTGGGCCGGGTGTTCAACGGCATGGGCAAGCCCATCGACGGCGGCCCGGAGATTCTGGCCGAGGAGTACCGGGACATCAACGGCCTGCCCATGAACCCCGCCGCCCGGGACTACCCCAACGAGTTTATCCAGACGGGCATCTCCACCATCGACGGCCTGAATACCCTGGTGCGCGGCCAGAAGCTGCCCATCTTCTCCGGCTCCGGCCTGCCCCACGCGGCCCTGGCCGCCCAGATCGCCCGGCAGGCCCGTGTGCTGGGGGACGACGCGGGCAACTTCGCCGTGGTCTTTGCCGCCATCGGCATCACCTTCGAGGAGTCCGACTTCTTCGTACAGGAGTTCCGCCGCACCGGCGCCATCGACCGGACGGTGCTCTTCACAAACCTGGCCAACGACCCGGCGGTGGAGCGCATCGCCACCCCCCGCATGGCCCTCACCGCCGCCGAGTACCTGGCCTTCGAGAAGGGCATGCACGTGCTGGTCATCATGACCGACATCACCAACTACGCCGAGGCCCTGCGCGAGGTGTCCGCCGCCAAGAAGGAGGTGCCCGGACGCCGGGGCTACCCCGGCTACCTCTACACCAACCTGGCCACCCTCTATGAGCGGGCGGGGCGGCAGCTGGGCAAGAGCGGCTCCATCACCCTCATCCCCATCCTTACCATGCCCGAGGACGACAAGACCCACCCCATCCCCGATCTGACCGGCTATATCACCGAGGGACAGATCATCCTCTCCCGGGAGCTCTACCGCAAGGGCATTATCCCGCCGGTGGACGTGCTGCCCTCCCTGTCCCGCCTGAAGGACAAGGGCGTGGGCCCCGGCAAGACGCGGGAGGACCACGCGGGCACCATGAACCAGCTCTTTGCCGCCTATTCCACCGGCAAGGAGAACAAGGAGCTCATGAGCATCCTGGGCGAGGCCGCCCTGTCCCCCACCGACCTCCAGTACGCCAAGTTCGCTGACGAGTTCGAAAAGCGCTACGTGGCCCAGGGCAGCGACGAGAACCGCTCCATCGAGGAGACTCTGGATCTGGGCTGGGAGCTGCTGAGCATCCTGCCCAAGGCGGAGCTCAAGCGCATCAAGCCGGAGTTCATTGAGAAATACCTCCCGAAAAAGGAGGGGTAATCCATGCCCGCGATTAACGTGAACCCCATACGGCCGGCCGCATGGGGGCCCCGGGATTTCCCATCCTCGGGCGGAATGAATCCGCCCTGCGGAAATCGCCTGCGGCGATTTTGCGGCGCAAAGGCGCCGTCCCCGCGCGGCGGGGCCCCTCTGAAGGCTGACGGTGGCGCAAGGAGAGGAGGGGTAATCCATGCCCGCGATTAACGTAAACCCCACCCGGCAGGAGCTGACGCGGCTGAAAACCCGGCTGAGAACCTCCATCCGGGGCCACAAGCTGCTCAAGGACAAGCGCGACGAGCTCATGAAGCAGTTCATGGACGTGGTGCGGGAGAACCGGGCCCTGCGGAAGAGGGTGGAGGAGGGGCTGATGCGCGCCCACGGCTCCTTCACCGTGGCCTCCGCCCTCATGTCCACCGAGATGCTGGAGCAGGCCCTGCTCTACCCCAAGCAGAGCGTGGAGCTGGACATGACCTTCCAGAACATCATGAGCGTCAATGTGCCGGTGTACCACTTCAAGACCAAGAGCGACGACGCCGGGGAAATCTACCCCTACGGCTTCGCCACCACCTCCGGCGAACTGGACGGCGCCGTGGAGGCCCTGTCCGGCGTGCTCCAGGATATGCTCCGCCTGGCGGAGATCGAAAAGACCTCCCAGCTCCTGGCCGAGGAGATCGAGAAGACCCGCCGCCGGGTCAACGCCCTGGAGTATGTAAAGATCCCCCAAATGGAGGAGGCCATCCAGTATATTACCATGAAGCTGGACGAGAACGAGCGCGCCAACACCATCCGCCTCATGAAGGTCAAGGACATGTTACTGAAAGAGGCCATCGAGGAGAAGCGGGAGGCCGACGAGCGAGCCATCGAGGCCTTCGGCGGCCGCACAGGGGCGCCGGAGGAGACGTAAAGCAGCAAAAGGACGGACGTGCGCCGGTTCGGCGCCGTCCGTCCTTTTTTGACAGAGGGGAAATTCTGCGGTATAATCACAGACTATACCCTTAGATTCAGGAGAATACCCCATGAAACGAAGCATTTCGATTCCAACCGACACCTTGTGGCAGGCGGGCTTCCTGCTGCTGCCCCCACTCACCGCCGCCTGGCTCATGCAGTTTACCTACGGCGTCCTGCCCTGGGCCATGCTCTTTCCGGCGCTGCTGGCCAACGCCCTGTGCATCGCCCTGCTGTACTGGCCCCTGTGTGGTCTGACCGGGCGCATCGCCCCCTGCTGCATCGGCATCCACATCGCCTCCGGTGCGTGGGGCGCGGCCAACTGCTTTGTCCAGTCCTTCCGGGGCACCCCCATCCTGCCCTGGGATCTCTCCGCCCTGGGCACCGCCGCCGATGTGGCGGGGAGCTACCGCTTTACGCCCACGTGGCAGATGCTGGCGGCCGTCGCCCTGGCGGCGGCCCTGGTTGTGTTCCTCCATCCGGAGAAACACAAGGCCCGCCTGCGCCTCACCGGAACGCGGCCTGCCTCCTGCTCCTGTTCCCCACCGGGCGGCTGGAGCGTTTCGGTGTTAAGACCGATGTGTGGGACCCCGCCGGCTCCTACCGTGCTGGCGGCTGCCTGGCGGTATTCCTCCGCAACACGGAGTTCCTCGAGGTGGAGGAGCCGGAGGACGTCACGCCGGAGCGGCTGGAACAGATCATGGCCGGCGTGGAGCCGCCGGAGCCGGCGGCGGTTTCCGTGGAGCGGCCCAATATTGTGGCCATCATGAACGAGTCCTGGGCCGACTTTGAGGACTACGGAAACCTGACCCTCAGCGCCAGCGTCACCAACTACATCCGCTCCCTGGACAACGCGGTGTATGGCCACGCCTACACCTCGGTGTTCGGCGCGGGCACCAGCGCCAGCGAGTTCGAGTTCCTCACCGGCAACTCCATGGCCTTCCTGCCCTCGGGCAGCATCCCCTACCAGCAGTATGTGCTGGGGCCCACCGCCTCCCTGGCCTCCATTCTGAAGGCGGAGGGCTATTCCACCCTGGCCTTCCACCCTGGGGAGCGGGCCTCGTGGCAGCGAGATCGGGCCTACCCCCGGCTGGGCTTCGACTCCTACAAGTGCGGCGACGACATGGATGTGCCCCAGACCTTCGAGCACGGCTACGTCAGCGACCAGTCCGACTTTGAACAGATTATCTGGGAGCTTGAGCACAAGGAGGAGGGGAAGCCTCTGTTCCTGTTCAACGTCACCATCCAGAACCACGGCGGCTATACCGTGCCGGACTACCCGGCGCAGATCACCGTAGCCGACGCGCCGGGGAGTACCCCCATGGCGGAGCAGTACCTCACCCTGGCGGGCAAGACCGACGCGGCCTTCCGCGCCCTGGTGGAGTATCTCCGGGTCTTTGACGAGCCCACCATCGTGATTATGTTCGGGGATCACCAGCCCTCGGTGGAGCAGGGCTTCCTCGATCTGGCCTACGGCGTCACCCAGGAGCAGATGACTATGGAGCAGTATATGGGCAAATACTATGTGCCCTTTGTCATCTGGGCCAACTATCCCCCTGCCCGGGACGGGGCCGGAGACGACCAGCCTCAACTTCCTGGGCCAGTACCTCCTGCGGTACGCGGGCATTGCGGGCACCCCCTACGGGGACTTCCTGTGGCAGCTCCAGGAGGAGCTGCCCGCCCTCACCTTCGTGGGCTATACGGACGCGGCGGGCCGGGCCTACAGCCATCTGGAGACCAACGATTTCACCGCCCGGATTGAGGACTACCAGCGCCTCCAGTACAACAACCTGTTCGGCGGGCAAGACCGGCTGGCGGCCTTCTTTGACCCGGAGAGCGGAGGGGCAACCGGCGGTTGACAAAAGGAAACGGCGGCTTGGTTGTCAAGGTGGCCCCCGTTCGGCTATACTGGGAGGCAGAGAAGGGAGGGGTGGCCTGTGACCCTTGGGCAGCGTATTCAGGCGGAGCGGAAGCGGCTGGGCCTGTCCCAGGAGGGCCTGGGGGAGGCGCTGGGCGTCACCCGGCAGGCCATCTCCAAATGGGAGGCCGACGGCGCGGTGCCGGAGGTGGACAAGCTGGTGGCCCTGAGCCGCCTGTTTCACCTCCCGGTAGGGGTGCTGCTGGGGGGGTAGAGGAGGCGGCGGCCGCCGAACCGCCCCGGCCCGTACCCAGGTGGAAAAGGCGGCTGTGGCCCCTGCTGTCGGCGGCGCTGGGCGCTGTATGCGTCGTGCTGGTCCTAAGGGTGAACACCCTTCAAAGCGGCCAGGCCGACCGGCTTTTGGCCGCCGCCCTGGCGGACGGCCGGATGTGGCAGGTGGAGGAGCGGGGAGTCGCCGCCCTGGGGGAGGACGGCACCTTTTGCTGGCGGTTCCGGGCCGTCCCCGAGGTGGAGGCGCCGGGGTTGGGCCTGTTGGTGACGGCGGAGGGGGCGGAGAGCGATTCACCGCCCGGGCCGACCGGGACGGCCTGGCCTATGAGGCGGAGCTGCGCCTTCCTCTGGGTGAGGAGTACCGTTTCACCCTGCGGACGTCCATCCCCTCCGGCGCGGAGTACCGGCAGGAGCTGGGAGAGTGGACCGTGACCGCCGAAGCCCTGGCCCCGCTGGAGCTGACGGCGCGGAAGGGGAAGGGCGGAACCCTGTCCGGCGGGATATGGACCTGGGACGGGAGTATTTGGGCGGCCTGTGTCCCCCCGAGGGCTCCTTAGTGACAGTAGAGCGCGCCGTCCTTCGCCAGTACCGGAACGGCGCGCCGGAGTGGGAACAGTCCCTTCCGGTGGAGCACGGCCGCCTGGAGGCCGATGTATCAGATTTCCAGCGTCAAACCCGAGTGGAGGCAGGGGACGAGGTGCTCCTGCTGGTGGAGGCGGTGGACAGTCTGGGCCGGACCTGTACCCGCCAAGTGGAGGGGGCGGCCTTTTCAGATGGCCCCTCCGGCCTGGGGTGGGCGGCGTTCCCATGACCGGGCACAAAAGGAACCCCCGCGGACTCGCGGGGGTTCCTTTTTTTGCTTATTCCTTGGGCTTGCCCTCGGGGGCCGAACTCCATGCCGCCGCCGTCGGGGGCTGGGGCTCGCCGCCGCTCAGGGGGATGGGGGCGGAGACGGGCTCTGCCGGGGCCCGGCCGTTCCTTTCCCGTCCGGGTCGGGGAAGTTGTCCGCCAGGGGCGGGGTCGCGGCCCTCCAGAATAGCCACCATCTCCGCGCCGGTGATGGTCTCCTTCTCCAGCAGGTACTCCACCACCTTGTCCATGTCCTCCCGGCTGTGGGAGAGGATCTCCACCGCCTTCTTGTAGCAGGCGTCGATGAGATCCCGCACCGCCCGGTCCATGGCGGCGGCGGTGTCCTGGGCGCAGTCGATGCCGTAGCCGCCGTCCAGGTACTGGCTGCGGCGGGAGGCCAGGGCCATCATGCCGAACTCGTCGCTCATGCCGAACATGGCCACCATGTTGCGGGCGATGCCGGTGGCGTCCTGGATATCCTGGGCCGCGCCGTTGGTCATGGTGTGCAGTACCAGCTCCTCCGCCACGCGGCCGCCCATGGAGACGGTGATCTGGGCCAGCAGCTCATCTCTGGTGTGCAGGTGCTTGTCCTCCTCCGGCAGATGGAGCGTATAGCCGAGAGCGCCCTGGGTATGGGGGACGATGGTGATCTTGCTCACCGGCTCGGCGTGCTTCTGCCTGTAGGCCACCATGGCGTGGCCCACCTCGTGATAGGCCACCAGCTTCTTCTCAAACTCGCTGAGGACGCTTCCCTTCTTCTCCGCGCCGGCGATGACCAGCTCGAAGGAGGCCAGCAGATCCTCCTGGTTGACCGCCTTGCGGCCCAGGCGGACAGCCCGCAGGGCGGCCTCGTTCACCAGGTTGGCCAGGTCTGCGCCCACGGTCCCCGCGGTGGCCAGGGCGATCTTGCGGAGGTTCACGTCCTCGGCCAGACGGATCTTCCGGGTGTGGACCTGGAGGGTGGCCAGACGGCCGGCCAGGTTGGGCCGGTCGATGGTAATGCGGCGGTCGAACCGGCCGGGCCGCAGCAGGGCCTTGTCCAGCACCTCGGGCCGGTTGGTGGCCCCCAGCACGATGACGCCCTTGCCCGGGTCGAAGCCGTCCAGCTCGGCCAGCAACTGGTTCAGGGTCTGTTCCCGCTCGTCGTTGCCGCCCATGCGGTTGTCGCGGGACTTGCCGATGGTGTCGATCTCGTCGATGAAGATGATGCAGGGGGCCATCTTGGTGGCCTCCTTAAACAGGTCGCGGACACGGGCGGCGCCCATACCCACGAACATCTCCACAAAGTCAGAGCCGGAGATGGAGAAGAACGGCACGTTGGCCTCACCAGCCACGGCCTTGGCCAGCAGGGTCTTGCCGGTGCCCGGAGGGCCCACCAGCAGGGCGCCCTTGGGCAGCTTGGCGCCGATCTCAGTATACTTCTGGGGATTGTGGAGGATGTCGATGATCTCCTCCAGGGACTCCTTGGCCTCGTCCTGGCCGGCCACATCCTTGAAGGTGACGCCGGTCTTGCGCTCCACGTAGACCTTGGCGTTGGATTTGCCCAGGTTGCCGATGCCACCGCCCATCTTGCCGGCCATCCCACGCATCAGCAGGGAGAAGACCACCATAATGAGCACCATGGGTAGCACCCAGGACAGCAGCACCGACAGAATGGGGTTGATGGGCTCCACGTATTCGGGGCCGAAGTTGGTAATGCCGTGGGCCTCCATGAGGGCTACGAGTTCCGGAATGTCATCAGTCAGGGGGGCGCAGAAGTAGACCAGGGACTCCCTGCCGCCGGCGCTCTGGGCCTGATTCTGGCTCTGAACCGGCTGCTGCTGGGGGGCTGTCCCGTCCAACAGGGGCAGGTCCAGCACTCCGCCGGTGGTCCCGCTCTCCTGGGGCGTCTGAGCGGCCTGACTGTCCTGCCCGCCCTCCTCCGGCGTGCGGACGGTCACCTCTCCGTCCTCGCCGACGGAGAGAGAGTAGCCCTCCTTCAGCGTGAAGGTGTACTTGCCGCTTGCCATAACCACGGACTCCACGGCATCCTGCATGATTAGCTGGCGGAACTGGCCGTAGGACACCTCCACGGAATTGGCCTGCTGCAGCCTGGATGTGGCCAGGTTGACCAGCAGGGTGAGAACCAGGGCCCACAGCAGGATAGAGACGATGGCCGTCATATTGCGCTTGTTGCCGCCGCCCTTGCCCCGGTTGTTGTTCTGATTGGAGTTCAAGTCTCGTTCCTCCTTGATGGGAAACATTCAATATTCAAAGTAATTATAGTTATAGCACAAGGAGTTTGAAAAAACAAGGAACGGCGCGGCGAAACCTGTAAACTTTCTATGAAAAACAAGGGGGGAGGCCCACCGCTCTTTTTGCAGGAATGCGGCAATTTTGGCTTTTTTGATCCGCCGTCTTGTGGTATACTGTTGTCCAGTATCTGACCAATGAGAAAGGCAGGACAGACCATGAAGGAGCGCAGACCGGCCCCCAGCGGGGAGGCCGACGGCATCATCGAGGGCCGCAACGCCGTGACCGAGGCCCTGCGGGCGGGCACCCCTATCGACAAGATCTATCTGGCCCGGGGGGAGACCGACGCGGCCCTGGGACACATCGCCTCCACCGCCCGCTCCAAGGGGCGTTGTGGTGGTGGAGTGCGACCGGCGCAAGCTGGACGGCATGAGCCGCACCCATTCCCACCAGGGGGTCATCGCACTGGCGGCGGTGCGGGAGTACGCCAGCGTGGACGACATCCTGGAGGCCGCCCGGGCCAAGGGGGAGCCCCCCCTGATCGTGGTGTGCGACGAGCTGAGCGACCCCCACAACCTGGGGGCGGTGATCCGCACCGCCGAGTGCGCGGGGGCTCACGGCGTCATCATTCCCAAGCGCCGCTCCGCCGGCCTGACCGCCGTGGTGGCCAAGACCTCCGCCGGGGCGGTGAGCCACGTGCCCGTGGCCCGGGTGGCCAACCTGCCCGCCCTGCTCAAGGAGCTCAAGGAGGCGGGCGTGTGGGTGTTCGGCACCGCCGCCGACGGGGACCGGCTCCTGTACGACGCGGATTTGAAGGGCCCGGCCGCCATCGTCATCGGCAGCGAGGGGGACGGCATGGGCCGCCTTGTGGCCGAGACCTGCGACTTCAAGGTGCGCATACCCATGCGGGGGAAGCTCAACTCCCTCAACGCCTCCGCGGCGGCGGCCATCCTGCTCTATGAGGCCGTGCGGCAGAGAATGGAATAAGCGGGACGGAAAGGCGGCGGCCTCTATGGCCGCCCGCGCATCCAAATTATGCAAAGCAGGTGAGAACCATGTCCAAGGACCGGGACGACGAACGGAATACAGGTATGCCCGGCGAAGAGACGTTCTCCCTGGAGGAGATTCTGGCGGAGTTCGGCGGCGGCGCGGCCAAGCCGCGGTGGAAGGAGGACACCATCCCCTTTCCGGTGACGCCCCGTTCCCAGCGCACGGCGCCGTCTCCCGCCGGGCCGCCCGGGCCGGGCAAGGTGGTGTCTTTCCCGGCGGGCCGGCGGGAGGCTCCACCCCCCGCCGCCGCCTCAACCGGAGCCGGAGGAGCCGCCGGAGGACGGGGACAAGGTGTTGGAGTTCCCCGGTGAGGAGGGGCCGGCATCGGACAACCCCATTGCCGAGGGTCTCAACCGCCTGTTTCAGAAGGCGGACGACTACGCCGGACACATGTTTGAGGAGGAGGGCAAGGAGGACGACGAGGAGGTGCGCCGGGCGGAGGGAGTACATCCCCGGCACCGACGAGGAGGAGCCGGAGGAGGTCTTCCGGGAGCGCCGCCCCCGCCGCCAGCCGCCCCCGCCCCGGATCTGCCCGCGGCGGAGCTGGCCCGGCGGTACGGCAAGGGCCTCAAGTCCATGGGGGTACGCTCGGTGCTGGTGTTCCTGCTGCTTCTGCCCGCCCTCTACCTGACCCTGGGGCTGTTCCCCTACCCGGCCGTGCTCACCCCGGAGCTGCGGGTGCTTGCCCTGGCGGGTATCCAGGGGGCGGCCATGCTGCTGGGGCTGGACGTGCTCATGCGGGGGCTGTTCCGACTGCTGCGGCTGGAGCTGGGCATGGATACGCTGCTGGTCTTCGCCGCCGCGGCCACCCTGGCCGACGCGCTGACCATGTACCGCCTGGACCCCCGGGACGGTCAGATGCCCTACTGCGCGGCCATTGTGCTGGGGATATTCTTTCTCCTGCGGGGCGCCAGGCGAAAGCGGCGTGGTCTGCGCATGGCCTGCCGCACGGCGGCCTCCGCCGCCCAACCCTATCTGGTCACCCTGGACGAGGGCAAGTGGAATGGCTGGGACACCTACGCCAAGTGGTCGGGGGAGCCCATCGGCTTCGGTCGCCAGATGCAGGCCGCCGACGGGGCGGAGCGGATCTTCCACCGGGTCTGCCCGCTGCTGTTCATCGCGTGCCTTCTGCTCAGTGTGGTGGCCTCCATCGGCCGGGGCGCGCCGGAACGGCTGCTCTGGTGCCTGTCCGCCATGCTCACCGCCTGCGCCTCCCTGTCCGGGGCGCTGTGCTTCGCGCTGCCGTGGCTGAGCCTTACCCAGCGGCTGAGCAAGTCGGGGGCCGCCATCGCCGGGTGGGACGGGGTCACTGCCACCGGCGGCAGCGGCATCCTGCTCAACGATACCGACTTTTTTTCCCGCCGGGCTGCGTGTCCCTCAACGGCATCAAGATCTTTGGGGACTTTCCGGTGGACAAGGTGGTGTCCGACACCGCCACCCTTATCCGGGACGCGGGCTGCGGGCTGGACAAGCTCTTCCACGACCTGCTCCGCGCCCAGGGGGTGCGTGTACCGCCGCGCCTCCGACTTCTGCGTGTATGAGGGCGGCCTGTCCGCCGTCATCCGCGACCAGCAGGTGCTGGTGGGCTCGGCGTCCTTCATGCACCTGATGGAGATCACCCCTGCCCCAGGGGCTCAACGTGAAAAACGCGGTGTTCTGCGCCATCGACGGGGAGCTGGCGGGCATATTCGCCCTCAACTACACGCTCCACGGGGCGCTGGAGCCGTCGCTGAACAGCCTCATCCGCAACCGGGTCACGCCGGTGATGGCCACCCGCGACTTCAACCTGATCCCCGCCATGCTGCGCCAGCGCTTCAAGCTGCCGGTGGACAAGATGGAGTTCCCGGCGGTGGAACGGCGGCGGGAGCTGTCCGATGAGGAGCAGCCCCACAGCGACATCCTCACCGCCGTCCTCTGCCGTGAGGGGGTGGCCCCTACCCGAGGCCGTGGTGGGGGCCCCGGCTGCCCGGGCGGTGCACCGCCGCAGTGCTGGCCTGCCTGGGTGCTGTGGCGGGGCTGCTGCTGGCCTTCTACCTCACCTTTGTATGCTCCTACGCCTCCCTGTCCGCCGCCAACCTGCTGGTGTTCCTGTTGATGTGTCTGGTGCCCACCCCGCTGATTGCCGGTATGGTGAACAAATATTGAACAAAAGAGGCCCGTCCGGCTGATGGAGCCCCTTTGTAAACAATATAAATAGCGCCGTGGGCGCGTTGACTTTGGAGGAGAGCGCCTATGATTCCTTCGTACCCAAAATAATGTTTCAAACCGGGGAGGAATTTTGATTTGAAAGAACTGGAGGACAGTGAGATAAAGACTTCGCCCCCCCAAAAAGCCGCTGATCTTCTACTATCTGGGCGCTGATTGTGCTGATGCTGCTGAACGTGTTTCTCTTCCCGTCCCTGCTGGAGCGCCAGGTGGTGGAGGTGCCGTACAGCCAGTTTTTGACCATGGTGGACGGCGGCCAGGTGGAGCAGGTGGCCCTGGATGAGACGAGCCGGGAGATCGTATTCATTGCGAAGGACGACGGCGGCCGGGAGGGCTATTACAAGACCGGCGTCTGGCCGGATGACGGCCAGCGGCTGCTGGCCCAGCTCCAGGCGGAGGAGGGGATCACCTTTACCGCGGAGATTCCCACCCAGGCCAACCCCATTCTCTCCTTCCTGGTGAGCTGGATTCTTCCCATTGTGATCTTTATCGTCATTGGGGAGCTGCTCTCCCGCTGGATGATGAAGCGCATGGGCGGCCTGCCCGGCGGGATGGGCAACGCCATGACCTTCGGCAAGTCGGGGGCCAAGGTCTACGTGGAGGAGGCGTCCACCGGCGTATCCTTTGCCGACGTGGCCGGCCAGGACGAGGCCAAGGTGCCCTTCTTCTCCATCTCCGGCTCGGAATTTGTGGAGATGTTCGTGGGCATGGGCGCGGCCAAGGTGCGGGATCTGTTCAAGCAGGCGGGGGAGAAGGCCCCCTGCATCGTGTTCATCGACGAGATCGACGCCATCGGCAAGAAGCGGGACACCGGCGGCCTGGGCGGCAACGACGAGCGGGAGCAGACCCTCAACCAATTGCTGGCCGAGATGGACGGCTTTGACTCCAGCAAGGGCGTCGTCCTTCTGGCCGCCACCAACCGGCCGGAGTCCCTGGACCCCGCCCTGCTGCGCCCGGGCCGGTTTGACCGGCGGGTGCCGGTGGAGCTGCCCGATCTCCAGGGGCGCATCGCCATTCTGAAGGTGCACGGAAAGCGGGTTCATATTGACGGGGACGTGGACTGGAGCGCCATCGCCCGGGCCACCGCCGGCGCCTCCGGCGCGGAGCTGGCCAACATCGTCAACGAGGGCGCCCTGCGGGCCGTCCGCTTGGGGCGGAAGACCGTCACCCAGGCCGATTTGGAGGAGAGCGTGGAGACCGTCATCGCCGGGGCCCAGCGGAAGAACGCAGTCATCTCCCCCCAGGAGAAGCAGATTGCACCACGATGCCCTGTGGCTCCCAGTCCCACGAGGATCACCATCATCCCCGGGCCCTGGGGTACACCATGCAGGTGGACGAGGGGGAGAAGATGCTCATGAGCCGCACCGAGCTGGAGAACAAGCTCGCTACCCTTACCGGCGGCCGGGCCGCCGAGGAAGTGGTGTTCGGCTCCGTTATGACCACCGGCGCCTCCAACGACATCGAGCAGGCCACCAAGCTGGCCCGTGCCATGATCACCCGCTACGGCATGCAGGCGGTCGGCCTCCTCCGCCGGGCAGGCCGCAAGCCGGGTTTTCAGTGCCTCCACATGGACGGGCAGCTCTTCAGCGAAGGCGTCCACCAGACTGCCAAGCTTGGGATTGCCGTCCGAGCGGAGGAAGAAGCCGATGGCCTCCCCCAAGCTGGCCCTGCGGGCCTCCGGAAGCGCGTCCAGGAACCGGCTGTAGGCGTTCTGAAGGGCTTCCAGGGCCTGAACCGGAGTCTGGGGAGCGGCAGATTCCATAAACGATTCCTCCTTTGGGCAACATTATACGGCCCGGCCGGCCAAAAAACAAGTGCCCCGCCAGCCGGCGGGGCACTTGTTATGGACGGACAGGTTAGGCCTGGGCCTCCACATAGGCGTGGAAGGCGGCCTCGCCGGCGTCGGCGTTCTCGGCGATGAGGTAGAACACATAGCCGTCCTCCACCAGAATGCGGGCGTCCTCCACCTTGGGCAGGTTGGCGGGTCCGCAGGCGGCCACGCCGGCCCCGTCCACCGCGCCGTTGGGCGCAGTAGCGGTGTGTGGCGGCGGCGCACCTTTGCCCAAACACGAGTTCTCGCCATGGTTGTCCGTTCTGAAAAGGATCCTATCAGTACTACAAACGCGAGACGAGAAATGCTGGATACTCGGTCTCTGCGGATATATCGCTGAAAACCAGTGCCCAGACAAAATTGTGTGGCACGTCACCCTCTGTTGTGCTCATATTTCAAGAAGCTGTCAATGCACACAGTCTGTCCGCACTTTGCTTGCGAGTAGGCATTCTCGTCGTTAAATAGACGGCCTGAGGTTGCCGTCAGCCTGGCGGCGCTCGAATGCCGGCATACCGACAGTGCTGCGCAGACGGCAAAGCTGCCATGAGTGCTATGCTTGCGTAATTCGCGCTGGCGTTCGCCGTTCTTGCGCAGGCGGCGAGCACGGCGTAATCGCCCGCCCGGCGCGAAGAGGGCCGTGCAGCCGCG
>VOFI01003122.1_pt1 | contig 20874 bp, 38 predicted proteins | sample 5384131 | NCBI WGS metagenome assembly VOFI01 (sample SAMN12384728, study PRJNA508395) | human gut metagenome | isolation source: healthy gut H | host: Homo sapiens | reverse complement strand
AGGCATATCTTTCAGGCTGTGGACACAGCAGTCAATGCGACCTTCAGCTAATGCTATATCAAGTTCTTTCACAAACAGACCTTTGCCGCCGATTTTATCCAGTGTTTGATTTAAAATGATATCACCTGTTGTTTTCATGGTAACCAGTTCAAACTGAATTTCAGGATGATATTTTTGTAACCGCATGTATCATCAGTTCTGTTTGCATAACGGCAAGTTTGCTGTCACGACTGCCGATACGGACAATACGTTTATTCATGATAACTGCCTCCTTCCTCTAAAAGTTGTGTTTTTATATGGTCAATACGCTGGGCAATACGACCGGCTTGTTTGTGTTGAACGCCGCTGGATGTAACGCCAATGACGACATTGTCCTGTTGCACGACAGCGGGAAAGTAAAAATCACATAATTCTTTGCAATGGCACGCATTGACAGGAATATGGTGTGTTTTACATTCCATTACAATCGCTTCATTGACAGTGTGGTCGCTGGTAGCGGCCAGGACGATATCAAAAGAAGCACAATCGTCTGCTTGATATGTACGGAAACAAGCTGTAATGCGTTTTTGTTCCGCATGTTGTCTTAATATATCTGTACATTCAGGGGTTATCATGGTAATTTGACATCCAAAACGCAACAGTGTTTGAATACGGCGCTGTGCAATGACACCGCCGCCCACAACCAAAATTTGTTTGTTTTTTATATTGCAGAAAAAAAGGAAAATAGGGAATCACATCTTTTTCTTTTTTTTTCTGCAAGGTAAAATCCTGCACCAATGTTTGAATCAACTGTTCAAGGGAATAACCTGTCTCTTGCGTTGGACGACCAATCACAATGGGAATGGCATTTGCTTTTTTGCCGCCTCCAGTTTTTCGCCCAAACCGCCGTTGCTGCCGGAATCTTTTTTGTGACCATATATTTAGCGTTAATTTGCTTTAAAAGAGCCTGATTTAACTCAACCGTAAACGGTCCTTGCATACAAATCAAATGTTTGCCTTGAAATCCCAATGCAATGCATTGTTCTACAACAGACGTCATAGGAAGAACGCGAGCGTATAAGCGTTCCTTAAAATGTTCAACATTCGTGTAAGCTACCAATTCTTTACTGCCTGTTGTAAGCAGTACAGCTCCGCTTGTTTGGTTTAAGTAAGAAATACATTCCTGCGTATTGGATACAAACACGCAGTTTTCATATTCACTGTTTTCTCTCAGCAAGCGTAAATAGGGGAACAGATTTATTTGTACAGGCAGATTGAATATTTTGTGTGACTTCCACTGCATAAGGGTGGGTAGCATCAACGACGCAGTCGAATGCATGTGCAGATAAGAAATCTTCCATTTGTGCAGAATCCATACGCTGTGCGTGAATGGTAATCTGTTTGCTATGAGGGAGTACTTCTTTTTCCGTATTCTGTGGCGACATGCGTGAATTTGAATGTGATATTGGCATAACCGTTCAATCAATTGACGACCTTCCGTGGTACCTGCAAAGATTAAAATCTGTTTCACAGTTACGCTCCTTTCTAATAGTTTCATTCAGTGTATTTTATACAAAATACATATATTAATTGTACTATGATTTTGCTAAGAGTGATGATAGGGAAGAAATCGTGTTTCTGAAGTTTCGATGAATATGATTTGTGAAGAGCAGAGATAAAAAACGCGATTTTTCATCTTCTCCATGCGTTTGATTTTGTAAATTAAGAAAGTGATAGGAGGAATAATGGTATTGCCTACTTTCAGTACACCTTATTTTGTAAGGTTAGAAAAGAGATAAAAGAAATGCGATTTTGCCGTCTTTTTCATGGTGCTTAACTTTGTAAGACAAGAAAAATGATAAAAGGAATATAGCTTTGATATATTTTCAATGAACTTAATTTTGTAAAGCAAGAAAAATAATAAGAGAAATATGGCCTTGCCATATTTCCAATGAACTTAATTTTGCAAAGCAAAATTAAGTTCTATAACCGCGGGGAGTAACCATTTTTCCATTGATAATTTTAGTTTGAGAATTACCGATGTAAACAGTGGTAAACATATCTACTTTGGTAACGGCCAATTCTTTTTAAAGTGAATAGTTGAGATATTTGTCCCTCTCTGCCAATGTTTTTTACATATCCGCATACGGTGTCGGGGATTGATGTTCCATAATGATATTACATGCTTTTTCTAAATAATCACTTCGTTTTTTACTGGAAGGATTGTATAAACATAGGACAAAATCTGATTTTGCTGCGCTGTGAAGTCTTGTTTCGATTAACTCCCAAAGGGGTAAGTAAGTCGCTGAGTGAGATGACGGCAAAATCGTGAATCAATGGTGCGCCAAGAACTGCTGCCCCACTGCAAGCAGCTGTAATGCCAGGAATGATTTCAATTTCAATGGGGGGATAGTCTGTGCTTAATTCATAGATAAGCCCTGCCATTCCGTAAACACCTGCATCTCCGCTGCATACCATGGAAACGGTTTTCCCTTTACCGCTTCTTCGATTGCCATACGGCATCGGTCAACTTCCTGTTTCATGGGAGTGGTAAGAATTTCTTTCTCTTCCGTTAAGTGTTTGATTAAGTCGATATAAACCGTATACCCTGCAATCACATCACTGTCTCCAATGGCAGCCATTGCTTTTGGCGTCATTTGTGTTTGTTCTCCGGGTCCCAGTCCAATTACATATAATTTCATCACAATCTCCTTATGACTTGGTATCCTCAGCTGATTTTACTAATGCTTCCATACAAACTTGAAAATAGTCCTGTGTCAAATGTTCTCGCAGTCCATAAAGCAATTTTGCAACCGCTTTGTTTGCGGCAGTATCAATGGTATCCTGCATGGCAATGGATTGTTCCTTCTTTAAATGGCAGTCTTTCAAAGATTTTGCTGTGCGAATGTGTACATCCTGCGCAACTGTTTTGCTGATAGATTGAATCGTAGGTACCCACTCACGGAACGCATACCAGTGTTCAAATTCTGTTTGGTGTTCCAATAAAATCTCTTTTGCATACTGTATTTGTTCGATTGTTACAACGGACGGAGGCAAGGAAAGGTCATCCATATCAAACAGTGAAACGTTTGGAAGCTGTGTCACGCGGCTGTCTATGTCTCTTGGCATGGCAAGGTCAATAAAGATATGCGGCTGATTGTCCAGCACAGGAACCAAATCCTGTTTTTTTTATGGTTTGATGGGGACTAAGCGTTGCACTGATTACAACACGGAACTGATTGATTTTTTTTTCAATGCGCTCATCATAGTTCAGTACGCGGCAATTGGCGGGAATCACAGATTCTCGACTGTGATGATTGCGAAGTGTCATAGTTACTTTGCAGCCTTCTTTTGCAATGCCGAGACAGCCAAGCGTCCCATTTCACCATCTGCATGGGTACATGGAGTTTATCCTTTAGTAAAGCGACAGCTCCCAGCGCAACCGTGTGGTCGGCAGTTGTTAATCTTACTTTTGTTTTTACTTCTTTTTGCCGCAGTGATTGCAGTGCGAAACAATACTTCAATACGGTGTTTGTAGTACCGTTGATTCGTGCTGTGGAAAGTGCATCTTTTACTTGTGATAATATTTGATCTTCACCAAATGTTTGAGAATGCAGTCCGCAGGTCAATTCCAATAAATAAGAAACAGCATCTTTTCCGGAACGCTCTATAAAAAATGACAGATATTGTTCTACAGGTACTTGCAAAGCATCGCATAAAAATGGCAGTTGAGATAGGGGAAGAAAGCACTGCCTTAGGAGCAGAAATCCAAAGTTCGGTTCGTCTTGTTTTAAGTCAACAGAACACACCTGTTTTATGCTGTGTAGAATATTCAAAGAATTCCCTCCTGGTGCAAACAGTCCAATACAAATGTTTCAATGGTGTCTGCACAAGTACCGCGCTTGCAGCCAATGCCGATTGATACCAGTTTGGGAATCAAGTGCAGGGTTTGCTGAAATGGAGAGGAATCTTCATATACGGAAATCATCGCTCCCACAGATGCAGAATCTGCTGTAAATCCTTTGGGCAACTGCGGCAAAAACAAACCAATCTGCAGTCATGCCCAGGTTCCCTCGCAGCAGCCGTGCGGAAATTTCTTTTGCAATTTTCATGTTGCTGATGAAAAGGTGATGGCGGGGAAGCCCAACTGTCAATGGAAAACAAGCCGTTTACGTCTGTAGCAGTAGTAATAACAGGAGTGGCTTGTATTGCGTGAGCTACGGACAAGGTTAATTCGTTGGCCTGACCAATATGACCCGAAACCAGTGAAATAGCAAACTGTCCTTTTTCATCTGCTACCACAACGGCAGGGTCGGTGGTTTTACTTTTTAAATGGGGTGCAATGGCACGTACAGCAATGCCGCAGGCACTGATAAAAACAATGCCGTCATAGTTTGAAAATGCATTGCCTGTCCAGGTGTTTAGGTCAGTTCCATAAGAGGGGACAGTTTCATCTGCCAGCTTATTTGTGGTAAAAAGCATACAGGAATCTTGAGCAAGCGCATTGGATAAGCGAATGCTCAAATCTTTTCCTGCTGCGGTAAAACTGATGATTGCCAGCTTCATAAAATATCACCTCTTGTTTGTTAAGATTCAGAAGTTCCTTTGCGGAATTCATGGGTAAATGACGGATGATACAGCAAAGAACGGTCATATTCGTTTCCCAGACAGTTTCCTACAATAATTAAAGCTGTTTTTGTAATGTTATGCTCTTTGCTGTTTGTGCTAACGTTGCAACGGTACAATGGCAAACTTTTTCATCATTCCAAGTTGCTTTATATACAATTGCCGCAGGGGTATCGGTCTGATAACCACCTGCTAAAAGGCGCTGGCTTAATTGTTCCAGCATACCTGTGCTCAAAAAGATGACCATGGTTTGCCTGATGAGCTGCAAGCAATGCAATTTCTTCTTTTCGGGCACAGGAGTTTTCCTGCCATGCGTGTAATAATAACAGACTGGGATACATTCGGCAAAGTATATTCTGCCTTTAGCGCCGCCGCCGCACCGCAGAACGAACTGACGCCGGGTACAACGTCATATGAAATGTTATCTTTGTCCAGTTGGTCCATTTGCTCCCCTGATAGCACCGTATAAACTTGGGTCTCCTGTATGAAGGCGTACGGTCATTTGATTTTTGCTTCCGCCTGTTTCATTACGTCTATGACTTCTTCCAGTGTCATGGACGCGCTGTTATAGATACTGCATGATGCTTTTGGCGTACTGTAATAATTCAGGGATTGACCAAAGAGCCTGCATAGATAATCACATCAGCCTCTGTTAACAGCTGATGACCGCGCATGGTAATTAAATCTGCCGCGCCGGGTCCTGCACCAACAAAGTGAATCATTGATTGTCCTCCTCTTTGCAGACAATAATAGAAAAATAACTTGCATCATTTTGTGGCCTCATCTAAAGACTGAAATACATGTTCCTGTTCCAGTCCACAATTTTGCACCATTTTTGCATTCTCATAATAACCGTGTTGTTTCAAAAGCTTTTTTACTTGTTCCACAGAACGACCTGTTTTCATAATGACCTTGGTACCTTCTGTTTGCAGCATTTGTTCCGTACATGGGTAAGAACCGGGAATGATGTGCAGCGGCTGTTCTGCTTCAGCGAGACTGATACCCAATTTTGCGGCTACAGCACAAAAAGGAAGGAACGCCTGCAATCATTTGTGCCTGATATCCTTGTTTTACAACGCGCTGATGAATGTACCAATAGGTAGAATAAACGGAAGGGTCGCCCAATGTTAAAAAGGCAATGTCTTTTCCTTCTTTTAAAATGTCAATGATTTGTTTGGCAATCTCGTCACGATTGGTATCAATCATACATTTATCTTTTGTCATGGGAAAGTGTAAGGACAGCACCTCTTTTTTCATGGATATGCGGTATGGTTTGTTCCGCAATGCTCAGAGCCACGCGGCGGGATTCTCCCGTTTTTGGTACTGCAATCACAGGACTTTGCTCTATGATTCTGACTGCTTTCAGTGTAATCAATTCCGGGTCGCCCGGGCCAATGCCTACGCCGTATAAAGTTCCGTTCATTCGTTTTGCTCCTTTGTTTGTATATCATGGGTACATATTTCTTGAACTTGCGATGTTTCTCCCAAATAACCATGCTGATTGGAAAAAAGAATCGCACCTATTTTCACTTGCCCACCAACGCGGTGAGTCAAATGCATATCAATTTTTTTCTAATATGGAAGTCATTACTTGCTTTGTTAGATTGCGTTCTTCGAGCAAGTCTAATACTTGGTCCGTGGTGATACAAGCCATAATGTTATGTATCAACCGGCAGTCTGCACAGTACATTGCTGTATGAGCAGCAAACAATTCCATACGGCAGTCTGCCATATTGGAATGAGTATTCATAATTCCGCCTGCCAGCTTAATGAATTTTCCGATATGCCCGATGCATAAAATACGTTCAAATCCCAGTTCAACTGCTTTGTCCAAGGTTTGTCCAATATAATTGCTGCATTTGATACTGCGGCTTAAATTCAAATTGGTGTTCTCACGTACAAAATGTTCGCCATAATTTCCGGGAGTAATTAAAGTGTTTTTTCAGTGTTGTTGGCGGCAACCATGTTCAGTTCAATATAAATAGATTCAATTAATGCTTGTTCACTCATCGGTTCTACAATTCCGCTGGTTCCCAAAACAGAAATGCCGCCTTCAATACCCAGTTTGGGATTAAACGTTTTTTGTGCCAGTTCCACGCCTTTTGGAATGGATATGGTTACACAAAAACCGCCCGTATAGTCGAAATCCTCTTTGATTTGTTCCAATTCCTGTTTTATCATTTGCCGTGGAACACGGTTGATTGCAGCCTCACCTATAGGCTGTTCCAGCCCTGCTTTTGTAACAGTACCCACTCCAATGCCGCCTTTTAAAGAAATAGTCGGTTCTGTTTGTTTTTCAACGGTTGCATATACAAGTACACCATTGGTAATGTCCGGGTCATCGCCGCTGTCTTTTTTTACTGCACATGTTACATTGCTTGATGTAATTTGCACATCGTGCAAGTCCAAATGCAGTAAAAATGCCTTTTGGCGTCATTAAGTCTATCTTCTTTAAGGAAGACTGACACAGCAGCATCACAGCCGCAGCTTTTTGCAGCTGCTGCAGCACAGGAACCTGTGGTATATCCGCAACGCAGCTTTTGTCGGTTTTTATAGATGTAATGCTCCATGCCATGTTTCCTTTCTTATTTAAAGTAAAACAAAATGTCATTTTCCCTTTAAAGAAAATGACATGCAAAAGAAAACCTGAGTGTGTGCTCAAGCTTTGCCTTGCATTTCAGTGCCGTAAAATACAAGCAACAGGTCGGTAATCCGGCTGTTACGGTAACGTACTTGCGCGGGATTTTCGCCCAACTTCCCCTGAGAGTTCCTTGTTTACAGTATGAAATTGTCTTTTTGGAATGGTTTCTGCTTTGTCCAGATGGGAAACAAACAATTGCCCCGTCTCCGGGAAAGAGCCCAGACCGTCAAGCTGTACCGTAACCTGAAATCCTTCGTTTTCTAAAACGGATTTCCAAGAATCTGGTTCCTCTCCTGCCATATCGTTTTGTGCATGGTCGCCTGCAACAATCATAAACGGCATTAAATGTACACGGGTAATGTTATGTTTTTTTAATCTGCCGATGATATAGTCAAGATTTGGAAATCCTTCTACCGTACCTACATAAACATGCTCGTGTCCCAATGCACGGAAGGTATTTTCCAGCTGACAATAGGAGGCGTTTGCGTAATGTGCGGTTCCATGTCCCATAAATACCAAAGCTGTTTCTTCTTTTTTGGAGCAGGTGCGTATTTCATAACAATATCGCAGCATGCTTTATAATCATCTTCAAAGGTAAGCAACGGACGGCCGATTTGAATTTTATCAAATTTGTCTGTAAATGCCGATAAGGCTTTTATACATTTTTTCAAATTCAAACCCATTGATGATATGAAGCGGTTGGCAGAGAACCTCCTTATATCCCTTTTTGATACAATTGTTCCATCAATTCCTCGGGAGTAAGCACGTATTGCCCTTGCTCTCGTTTTAATTTTGCAATTACCATTTTGGAGGTAAATGCGCGGAAACAATCATATTCTTTTACATGACAGGACAGCGTAGATTCGATTTGCATAATTGCGTCCTGTGCCAGCGTATATGTGGTGCCAAAACTGATGACAGCCAAAGCTTTTTGATTCATAATAGATTCCTTTTGATAGTTTAGTTTGATTCACATGTATGTGTATTCTTTATTATACATGACCATAGAGAAAGTATCAAATATATTTTCCTACATTTTTGTGCGTATTTTTATTGGTTCTATTTGATTTTTAGCCTGCAACGCAGTATAATAAAAATAATTCTCAATTTGTAATAAACGATGATTTCGATATAGAAACAGACATGTTGGCAGGAGGAACCGTTTTGCAGTTAAGTGTAAATTTAAAAGAAAAAAGCTATGATATTATCATAGAACACGGAGTATTAAACCGTATTGGAAATTTTGCGGATTTAAATCGAAAAGTGCTGATTATCAGCGATACCGGCGTGCCTATGGAGTACGTAAATACAATAATGAAACAGTGTCCGCAGGGATATTATCATATTGTTCAGCAGGGAGAGGGGGCAAAATCGTTTCCTGTTTATGAGGAACTTTGCCGGAAATTGCTGGAACTGAACTTTACCAGAACAGACTGCATTATCGCACTGGGCGGCGGCGTCATCGGAGATTTGGCGGGTTTTGTAGCGTCTACTTATTTGCGCGGTATTGAATTTATCGGTATTCCTACTACCACTTTGTCTCAAATCGACAGCAGCATTGGTGGAAAAGTAGCCATTAATTTGGAACATGTGAAAAATATCATCGGTTGTTTTTATCATCCGTCCGTTGTATTAATCGACCCTGAAACATTAAAAACATTGCCAAAACGCCATTTTGTAAACGGTTTGGTGGAAGCGGTGAAAGCAGGCCTGATTTATGACGCTTCCATTTTGGATTTATTTGAACATGGCAATCCCGAAACACAGGTAGATGAAATTATTTATCGTTCTCTGCTGGTGAAAAAAAAGCGGTAGTGGAACAGGATGAAAAAGAACAGAATTTACGCAAAATACTGAACTTTGGACATACGCTGGGTCACGGAATTGAAAGCGTATACGGACTTTCGGAATTACTGCATGGCGAATGCGTTGCAATCGGTATGATTCCTATGCTGGAAGATGAGGCGTTGAAAGAACGCGTATTGCGTATCTATGAGAAATTAGGTTTAAAAAGCGATGTGGATTATAACGCTGATGAAGTATTTGACGTTATGAAAAAAAGATAAAAAAGCACAGGGAGATTCCATTACCGTAGTAAAAGTAAAAAGAAGCGGGAAAAGCAACCCTCAAGAAAATTTCAATGGAGCAATTATATCAATTTTTAAAAGAAATCAAACCACAATCATAAAAGGAACGGGGCAACACAGCACATGAAAAGTACATTTGGAGAACACATTCAAATCAGTTTGTTCGGCGAATCTCACGGGGCAGCCATTGGTGTGAATATCAACGGTTTGGCACCGGGCATAAAGCTGGATTTGGATTTGATACGGGCACAACTGAATAAACGAAAACCAAAAGGAAAATTTCCACACAGCGCCAAGAAGCGGATGAATTTGAAATTGTCAGCGGCTTTTTAACGGCTATACCACAGGAACTCCATTGTGTATTTTTATTCGTAATCAAAGTCAGCACAGCAAAGATTATGAAGCTACCAAATACCTCATGCGTCCGTCCCATGCCGACTATACAGCGTTTGAAAAATACGGTGGTTTTCAAGATTATCGCGGCGGAGGTCACTTTTCGGGAAGAATTACAGCTCCTCTTGTTGCGGCAGGCGCCATTTGTCTGCAAATTTTAAAACAAAAAGGCATTACAATCGCTACGCATATTGCCTCCTGTAAAGGGATTGAAGACGAACCATTTGGAACTACAGAGGAAGCTATGCTCCAACAAGCGCATAAGCTAAATGACAGCTATTTTCCAACCATCAGCAATCAAGCGGAACAAGAAATGATACAAGTCATTGAACAAGCGCACAGCAACGGCGATTCCGTAGGCGGTATTTTGGAAACGGCAATTGTCAATATGCCTGCGGGAATTGGGGAACCATTTTTTGGTTCGATTGAAAGTGTGCTGGCACATCTTCTGTTCAGTGTACCTGCTGTCAAGGGTGTGGAGTTCGGGTTAGGGTTTGGCTTTGCTAACTTGTTTGGCAGTCAGGCAAACGACCCGTTTGTGATGAAAGATAAGGTCTGTACCACAAGCAATCATAACGGAGGTATTAACGGGGGTATCAGTAATGGTATGCCCATTATGATAAAAACGGCAGTCAAGCCTACCCCGTCAATCTATCAGCCTCAGCAGACGGTTAATATTCAAAAAGGGAAAATGCGCAGCTGCAAATACATGGTCGTCATGACCCTGCTATCATTCACCGTGCAAGAGTTGTGGTAGACAGTATGGTTGCCATTGGATTGGTGGATTTGTTTGCCGACCGTTACGGATATATGTGGATGGCTTCAATGAAGATAACAAGGAAAGGAATGACGTGTAGTAATGGAATATGGCTTAATCGGAGAAAAACTAGGACATAGCTTTTCAAAAATCATTCACGAGAAGCTTGCGGACTATACCTATGAACTTTGTCCCTTGGCAAAAGATGAACTGGATGCTTTTATGACAGCAAAACAGTTTAAAGCCATTAATGTAACCATTCCGTATAAACAAGATGTCATTCCATATTGTGATGTTCTGGACGATTCGGCCAAAAAGAATCGGGGTTGTCAATACCATTGTAAACAGAGACGGGAAACTCTTTGGTTATAATACGGATTTTGCCGGTTTTTTATATAACCTGAACGCACACGGTATTACATTAAAAGATAAAAAGTGATGATATGCGGCAGCGGCGGCACTTGTAAAACGGTAACAGCGGTGGCGGAATATATGGGCGCAAAAGAAATTTTGGTGGTAAGCCGTTCCAAAAAAGAAAATGCTGTTACATACGAAGAATGTATCCGGCACAAAGATGTAGACGTGGTTGTGAACGCTTCTCCTAAGGGAATGTATCCCGATAATGGGGAAAGTCCGCTGGATTTATCAAATTTTCCAAATTGCAAAGCGGTTGTGGATGTGATATATAATCCGCTGAAAACCAGATTGTTACAGCAGGCGGAGCAGCTTGGCATGAAGGCAGTCAATGGTTTGGAGATGTTGGTAGCGCAAGCAAAATTTGCAGTGGAACATTTCTTGTCAACAGAAATTGAAAATGATAAAATTGACCAAATTACGCTGGAACTGCTAAAACAGCTGACCAATATTGTACTCATCGGAATGCCCAGCAGTGGAAAAACGTTAACAGGAAAGGCGCTTTGCAAGTATATTGATAAAACAGTTGTAGATACAGACGCTGTGATTGTAGAGCGTTCAGGCATGAGCATCAAAGAGATGTTTGCCCGGCATGGAGAAGCATATTTTTTCGCCAATGGGAACATGATGTCATAGAAGAATTCTCGAAACAAAACGGATTGATTATTGCAACCGGCGGCGGTGCGATAAAAAATGAAGAAAATATTCAGAATTTAAAACAAAACGGCGTTGTTATGTTTATTGACAGAGATTTGGAACATCTGCTTGTAACAGATGACCGTCCGTTGTCCAAAGATACAAATGCAGTTGCTAAGTTGTATGAAGAACGTTATCCTCTTTATACAAAATACGGAGATTTGAGGGTTCCAAATAATTATCCTCTGGAGATTTCTCAACAGGAATTGGACGAACTTATGAATACAATATTGGAGGGCTACCATGAAATTCTTTGTCATCAATGGGCCTAATTTGAATATGCTCGGCATTCGAGAGCCGGCTATTTACGGCAGTACCACGTATGCAGACTTGGTACGTTTGGTGGAACAAGCGGCAAAAGAACTGCAGGTAGAAGTGGAAATATTGCAAAGCAATCACGAAGGAACGCTTGTGGATGAAATTCAGCGTGCTTATTATGAAGCGGACGGCATTGTCATCAACCCCGCAGCGTATACGCATACAAGCGTTGCTGTTTTAGACGCTCTGAAGGCCGTGGCTTTGCCCGCGGTGGAAATATATCTCCAATGTAAAAGAAAGGGGAAGACTTTCGGCAAATTTCTTATGCAGGTCAGGCTTGCTTTCATACCGTTATGGGAGAAGGTATTGAAGGATACCGCACTGCCATGCGGGTATTAAAAGAAAAATTGACTCAGCAGTCATAACGATAGATTCGGCTTTGAAAGGACAGATAGTATATGATTATTACCATGAAAAAAGATGCTCCTGAGCAGGAAATTAAAAACCTGATGGAGTCTATTGAAGCAAAAGGCGTTAAAGTTACCATGATTCAAGGTACCAATTACAATGTATTTGGCCTTGTTGGTGATACCACTGTTATTGATGACAGAATGATTACGGCAAATCCTTACGTAGATAATGTAAAGAGAATTGCTGCGCCGTATAAAAAAGCAAACCGTTTGTTCCATCCATTGGATTCCGTGATTGATGTAGACGGTATCAAAGTGGGAGGAAAAGAAAAATAGTGGTGATTGGCGGCCCTTGCTCCGTTGAGGGTGAGGAATCTGTTATGCGCATTGCAAAGGCGGTAAAAGAGGCAGGCGGATGCATGCTGCGCGGCGGTGCATACAAGCCAAGAACTTCTCCATATTCATTCCAAGGCATGGGTTTAGAAGGTTTAAAATGCATGTATAAAGCAAAACAAGCATACAACATGCCAATTGTCAGTGAATTGATGAGCGAGAAAAAATTGGATGAATTTTGAGGAATATGTTGACCTAATTCAAGTTGGTGCACGCAATATGCAAAATTTTGACTTGCTTAAAGCTTTGGGTAAAAGCAAAAAGCCTGTTTTGTTAAAACGTGGTCTTGCCAATACTATGGAAGAATGGATTATGGCGGCAGAATACATTATGGCAGGAGGCAACGAAAATGTCATTATGTGTGAACGCGGTATTCGTACTTTTGAAACTTACACCAGAAATACTTTGGATTTAAGCGTAATTCCGATTATCAAATCCAAAAACACACTTACCAATCATCATTGACCCATCTCATGCAACAGGTGACAGAAAATTGGTGGAATCCATGTCATTGGCAGCAATTGCCGCAGGTGCGGACGGCTTGATTATCGAGGTGCATGACAATCCTGAATGTGCATGGTCTGACGGCGCACAATCCGTGACTCCGGATGCATTCAAGACCCTGATTGAAAAAGGCAAGAAAATTGCAAACGTAATTGGCAGGGATATGTAATCCCTTATTCTAAAAAGCTCATTTCACCAAAAAGAAATGAGCTTTTTGATTCAAACGGAGTGAACAATTCATGAAAGTAAAAGTATATCCTTCTGTTTGTACAGGAGAAATACAAATACCGCCTTCCAAAAGTATGGCACATCGCGCGATTATGTGTGCGTCTTTGGCAAAAGGAAAAAGTGTTATTTCAAATATTGCGTATTCTGACGACATTCTGGCTACCATTGCAGGTATGCGAGCATTGGGTGCATCCATTACGATGGAAAAAGATACCGTTGTGATAGAAGGCATACAATCTTTACCGCAAACACCGTTACAGGTAGATTGCAATGAATCAGGCTCTACCCTGCGCTTTTTTGTACCGTTGTTTACGTTATCGGGTCAGCCCATTACTTTTTGGGCAGAAATCGGTTGTTAAAGCGTCCGCAGGGAGTATATAAAACAATGTTTGAACAGCAGGGACACCGTTTTTGAACAAACGGAACAGCAGCTTATCGTGCAGGGTGCGCTGAAAGCAGGTTCCTATGAAATTGATGGAAGCATCAGCTCCCAATTCATCACAGGCCTATTGTTTGCTTTGCCGCTTTTTGGAGCAGGATTCCATAATTCATATCAAGCCTCCGTTTGAATCCCGTTCTTATATTGAACTAACCTTGCAAATGCTCAAAACTTTTGGCGTAACAGCAGAATTTCAAGATAACCATACACTATATATTCCGGGCAATCAATCCTATCAAGTTTGTGATTATACCGTGGAAGGCGACTACTCTCAAATGGCATTTTATGCTGTTTTGGCAGCGATTCAAAGCGATTTATATTGCAAGGGCATTACTTCTTCCTCTAAACAGGGAGATAAAGCGATTCTGTCCATTCTGGAAGCCTGTAATTGCAAGATAGAGCCCAAACAAGAAGGGTATCTTGTACATAAAAAGTGAGCTGACAGCTACGGAGATTGATTTGGCGGATTGTCCCGATTTGGGGCCTGTTTTAAACGTGCTGGGAATGTACACAAAGGGTACGACTCGTATTTATCATGCAGCACGTTTGAGATACAAAAATCCGACCGTATTGCCGCCATGGAAGAGGAACTGAAAAAATTCCATACGGATATTACCACAACGGAAGATGAAATTTTTATCAAGGGAAAACCGACCTATTGTTGTGAACAGGAGCTGTCAGGACATACAGACCATAGAATTGTAATGAGTATGACAATAGCTGCTTTGTGCAGTGAAACTCCTGTTATCATCAATGGGGCAGAATGTATCAATAAATCTTATCCAAACTTTTTTGAGGATATACAATCCATAGGCGGCAGAATTGAGGTGTTGGAGCCGTGATAGCAAAAGACAGTGTGATTTTAATTGTAGGCTTAGGTCTTATTGGCGGAAGTTACGCAAAGGTTTGAAAAAGCATGGTTACACGGTATATGCCATCAGCAGAGGGCAGGGAACCATTGACTATGCTTTGGAAAACGGCATCATTGATAAAGGAACCATACAGGAAGAGCCGGAAATCATCAGTCAGGCAGACTATATTGTTTTTGGACTATATCCTCATACCATGATTGACTGGATTGCCCGCAATCAGCAGTATTTCAAATCAGGTGCGATTATCACAGATGTATGCGGGGTAAAATGCAACGTGGTTGATGTAGTGCAAGATTTTCTGCGCAAAGATGTAGAATTTATTGGTTCTCACCCAATGGCCGGTAAGGAAGTAAGCGGCGTGCAATATAGCGATGATGCAATTTTCACTCTGCAAACTTTATTATAACGCCAACAGAACAAAATACGGAAAAAGGTATCGCGTTTGCAAAAGAATTGGCAGAGTTGTTGGAGTTTCATCACATTGCAGTCATTACGCCACAGGAACACGATAAGATGATTGGTTTTGTATCTCAATTAACCCATGCAGTGGCAGTCAGTTTGATGAATACAAGTGATAATACCCATTTAAAAGAATATACGGGAGATTCTTTCAGAGATTTGACCCGTATTGCAAAGATAAATGAGACATTGTGGAGTGAACTGTTCTTTTAAATAAAAGAACTTGGTTCAGGAAATTGACGATTTTGTTGCCGAGTTAGAAAATCTGAAACAAAAGATAGCAGATGAAGATGAAGAAGGCATCAAAAAACTATTCATCCAGTCTACGGAACAGAAAACAATTTGATAAATAAGAAAAGACGAAAGGAACGAATTGAACCGTTCCTTTCGTGTTTTTCTTTGGTATTTACTAAAAAATGGAATGTTTTACGATTCGTTTGCAAATACTATAGGAATATATGTTAAAATAACAATACAAATCAATTGTAATCATAGGAGGGTCTACGATGAAATTTTCTCAAATGGAGTATCAACGTCCCGATGTAGATGGAATGATAGAACAGTATAAACAAATTACAGAACGGTTTCCGAATTGTAAAAATGCCAAAGAGCAAATGAAATGTATTTTGGAACATGAATCCATTATGAAGGCGTATCAAACGATGAGCACGCTTGCGTACATTCATAACAGCATTAATACCGCAGATAAATTTTATGCACAGGAAAAAGGCGTTCTACAACGAAAAATCTCCTGTGATACAGGAATATGAACAAGCCTTTCTGCAAGTTGTGTATGATTCCAGATTCAAAAAAGAGCTTGAGAAAGAACTGGGCACCTTGTTTTTTGAAAATATTAAAGTTGCACTGCGCTCATTTTCACCTGAAATTATCCCTCTTTTTGCAGCAGGAAAATGAGTTGACTACAGAATATCAAAAGCTGCTGGCATCTGCCAAAATTGAATTTGACGGAAAAGAATTGAATCTTTCCACCATAACAACTTATCTACAGGATTTAGACAGAACCGTAAGAAAAGAAGCTTGGAAAAAATGCGCCGCCTTTTTTTGAGGAGCATGCGCAAAAATTGGATGAAATTTATGATCAGTTGGTCAAAAACAGAGACGAACAAGCGCGTAAATTGGGCTATGCCAATTATGTGCAGCTGGGATATGACCGTTTGGGACGAAACTGTTACAGAGCTTCCGACGTCAAAGTGTTCCGAGAACAGATTATACGAGATTTGGTTCCCGTGACCGTAACCATCCGTAAAATGCAGGCACAGCGAATTGGTGTAGATGAGATAAAATTACACGATACGGGTGTTTCTTTTACAGACGGCAATCCAAAGCCCAACGGCGAAACACAGGAACTGGTGTCCGCGGCACAAAAAATGTATGATGAAATGAGTCCCAAGACATCAGAGTTTTTACCTTTATGAGAGAAAACGAGCTGTTTGATTTGGAGAGCAAACAAAATAAAAGCAGGCGGTGGTTATTGTACGGAACTGCCTGATTATCAGTCTCCGTTTATTTTTTCTAATTTTAACGGTACCTCCGGCGATGTGGATGTGCTGACACATGAAGCGGGTCATGCATTTGCGGCATATCAGGCTCGCAATATGGAGATTCGTGAAAATGCAAGCACCACAATGGAAACAGCGGGAAGTACATTCCATGACCATGGAATTGTTGGCGCGCCCGGGCGGAGTTGTTTTTTGTGAAATGACGCTGAAAAAAATTCCGTGTATTTCAATTGAGTCTGCCCTTAACTTTATTCCGTATGGTTGTTTGGTAGATGAGTTTCAACATGAAGTCTATGAAAATCCAAAATTAACGCCGCAGGAACGCAAAAATTATGGCTGAAATTAGAGAAAAAATATCGTCCGTGGCTGGACTTTGACAATCTGCCATTCTTCAAAGACGGAGGAGGATTCCAAAAAACAGCATCATATTTATTGCTATCCGTTTTATTATATTGATTATTGTTTGGCACAAACCGTTGCTTTGGAATTCTGGAGTAAATCAAATAGGGACTGGAAAAAAAGCGTTTGATGAATATTTTGCATTTGTAAGCGCTGCAGGCACCAAAAGTTTTGTTACAAATTAATCAAAGATTCTGGTTTGAATTCTCCTTTTGAAGACGGCTGCGTAAAAGAATTAAGCACAGAAGTGGTTCAATGGATGGAACAACATCGTATTAAGTAGCGGATTTGGAATAGAAAATCTCTTTGATACAGGTCACGTCTTCCTTTTTAAAGCATTGTGTCACGCGTAATAAAATGTAATATCCAATGGCTGATAATGTAAATTCCAGTATCATGCAGCACCAAACAGGAACTGCGTTCATAAACGGTAAATGTCTTAATAAGGAAAAGCAAAGAACCGAAATGCCTCCGCATAAAATTGGCTTTACAATCCAGTCCACAAACTGTATTTCCACTTGAGATACTTTCAGAAGACGATGAATGCTCAATGTAGCATTAAAAATCGTGCTGAAAAACAAAATGCCCAGATAGCCGTTTACACCTGTGAATGGAATTAAAAATAGACCAGTATGACGCGTAATCCGGAATCTGCAAAATTATATCGCATGGAGGCAATTTGCTGGTCCAACCCTTTAAAATGCCGTCTACCACGCTATCAAGATATAATAAAGGAATCAGCGGTGCCAAAAATCGAATCAGACGTCCCGCTTCTTCGCTTTGATAAAAGGTGCGGCCAAAATCATCGGCAAATACAATAAAACAAGCAGTAATAAAGAATGAAAACAGCAGGGTCAATTGCATGGAACGTGCAGTGGTCCTGCTGATTGTTCTTTATGGCCCACTGCATTTGCTTCAGCCATTTCAGGAACCAGCAAAGAAGAAAATGCCATTAAAAATGCGGAAGGAAATAAAATCAGCGGCATTACCATACCGTGAATCATACCGTAATTGCTCAATGAGGTTTCCGTACTGGCGCCGTGTTTCTTAAATCAATGGGGATGAGTATATTTTCGATGGTTACAAGTCCGTTGCGCAGGGTAGAACCAAACATGATGGGCAGTTCTATATGGAACATATCCTGCAATGCTTTCCGAAAGGTGTATTGAAATTGATTGCCGGGGGTGTCTTTGCTTTTATTTTGTCTTTTATAAAGAAGATAAAAGTATAGGTACAAGAAGCAATCTCACCTAAAGTAGAGCCTAACATAATTGCGGCACAGGAATACTCTAACCCTTGCGGCGCCACGAATGTGAACAGACAAACTACTGCCATAATGGTAACAAATTGTTCCAAAAAAGTTCTCCCGAGGCAGTTTTTGGCAACACCACGCATAGCAATAAAATATCCTTTTTAAACAAGAGCATGTTGCCATGAGAGGGTAAGCCGGGAGCGAGTATTTTCAGAGAGTGCGACACGTTGGTCGCCCAGCCAATGGATTGCTACGTAATCAGATGAAAAATATAAGGCTACCATAGCAAGCAAACTTAGTAAAAGCGCGAAGATAATACACTTGCGAACTGCCCGTTTTGCCTGGGACGGCGCTCCTTTTGCAATGGTATCTGTTACAATACGCGTAACGGCTAAGCTGATTCCTGAAGTGGAAACCGTAATAGCCAATATAAAAACAGACATAACCAGTTGGTATAATCCCATACCTGCGGTTCCTATTTTAGAAGACAAATAGGTTCGATATCCGATACTGCTGGCCCGCATTACCAGCGAAGATGCCGTAAGAATAATTGCATTAAAAAAGAATACCCTTTTTTTTCATACCACAACCCCATTTAGAATTTTGTTCTTTGTTTAATATATGTCCTAAATTGCGGGAAAATGAAACAAGCATATATCTCTATTTTTTATTTTTTATCATTGGGAATACGAAATATCTTGAAATACCATTAACATTGTTGCATAATAGGTTTATTACATGGACAGGGAGGAATTTATCGTGTGGATTTCTACAAGAGGAAGATACGCCTTACGTGTTATGGTTGATCTTGCAGAAAATAACAATGGTGAATATATTCCTTTAAAGGATATTGCAAAACGACAGGAAATTTCAGAGAAATATCTTGAAAGTATTATGGTGACTATGAGCAAAGCGGGAATTATCAAAGGATTGCGGGGAAAAGGCGGAGGGTATAAGTTAGCGCTTGCCCCAATGGATATTACGGTAGGGCGTATTTTAAAAGTTACGGAAAAATCTTTGGCACCCGTATCTTGTTTAGAGATGCAGCCCAACCTGTAAGCGGTCTCCTGCTTGTAAAACGGTGCGCGTTTGGCAGGAAATGTACAGAGTGGTAGATGAATATATAGAAAGTGTTACCATTGCTGATTTGGTGGATGAAATAGACAGCAGCGATTTTTATGTGATATAAGGTAAAACCATACCGAACATTTTGTTTGGCATGGTTTTTTTTTACGTGTATTCGGACATTTGCATATTGTCAGACTGATTTTAGGCAAAAACCTATAACAAGTTATAGGTTATTAATATTAGACAAAAGATGTTTTATGTAGTAAAATATACAACAACCAATAAACATACTAACACAGTATGTAAATAGGGAGTGAAAATGAATGTCTGAACAACACACACATAGTCATCACCATCATCATGGAGGGATTGATGACTACATGAAAGCAGTAGCGGAATACAGAAAAACATTTCCGAACAAACAAGATGTCATCGAACAAACACCTGACCCTGCGGTAAGAGAAATGCTTTTACATATGGAAGAAATGGGTCTTGAAACAACGTTTGACCGTTTTGATGCGCAACAACCTCAATGTACATTTGGTATTGCGGGTACCTGCTGCAAAAACTGCTTTATGGGACCTTGCAAAATTACAAAAAAATCCCCTCGTGGCGTGTGTGGCGCGGACGCAGATTTAATTGCGGCCAGAAATCTTTTGCGTCATGTGGCAGCAGGTACAGCAGCCCACGGAGCACGCGGACGTGAAAGTATGCTTGCATTAAAATTTGCAGCGCAAGGAAAAGCTCCAATTCCCATTGAAGGAAAAGAAAAAATTTATGCCGTATGTAAAAATTTTGGCATTGAAACAGAAGGAAAACACTCAATGAGCTTGCAGAACAAGTTGCAGATATTTTATTGGAAGATTTATCTCGAACAGTTCCGGATAAGCACAAAACCATTTATTCCTTTGCACCGAAAGAAAGGGTGGAAACATGGGAACAATTGGGGATTATTCCAATCAGCCCTTCCCATGAAGTGTTTGAAAGTTTACAAAGAACTACCACAGGTACGGACAGTGACTGGAGAAACGTAATGCAACAGTTTTTAAGAACCGGCGTATCTTTCGCTTGGTCCTCCTGCCTTGGTTCTTCCATTGCAATGGATAGCTTGTATGGATTGCCTCATAGAAGTCGTTCTAAAGATTAATTTAGGCGCTTTGAAAAAGGATATGTCAATATTGCGGTACATGGACATTCTCCCGTGCTGGTAAGTGAAATTGTAAAAGTTGGAAGAAGTGAGAAAAATGGTGCAGCTGGCCAAAGAAAAGGTGCCTTAGGTATTCAGTTTTACGGTATCTGCTGCTCCGGTTTGTCCGCAATGTATCGTTATGATAATGTGATTCCGCTATCCAATGCAGTTGGTTCCGAATTGGTGCTTGGAACAGGAGCTTTGGATTTATGGGTTGCAGATGTGCAGGATGTGTTCCCTTCCATAATGGAAGTAGCAAAATGTTTCCGAACAACCGTGGTTACCACCAG
>VOFI01003928.1_pt1 | contig 20897 bp, 27 predicted proteins | sample 5384131 | NCBI WGS metagenome assembly VOFI01 (sample SAMN12384728, study PRJNA508395) | human gut metagenome | isolation source: healthy gut H | host: Homo sapiens | reverse complement strand
GGCAGATGTGTTTGGTGAATCTATGCCGGTTACAGCTACAGTTCGCGTTCAGGAAGCAGAATATACAGTAGGTAATAACGTTGCAAAAGAAGCGATGACATTGTCGCAGGATATCCCACAGGAGATGCAGTCTGATGATCTGGAAGCAATCCGTGATGGAAACAGAACAGTAGACGGAAATCAGGGCGGTAATACAAACTCTACAATGTGGAGTAACTATAAAAACAGCAAAGATGCCAAAGACAATGATGCTGATATTACATTCCAGTATGCGACACAGCAGATATTTAATCAGATTAAGATTTTCTTCAGATCTGACAGCCATGCGAAGATCTTATCCAGCAGATAATACGACAAAAATATATGTTTCCGAAACAGGAGAAGAGGGAACTTGGACAGAAGTAACAGCAACAGAGTCACATCCAGAGGAACTCCCTGCGATTGGCGTCGTGGAATATACATATGATTTTGTTCCGACAAAGGCTGTATTTGTAAAAATCCATGTTGTAAATAATCCGGATGCAAGCGGAAAAGGCGGCGGATTTACATGTACGGGAATTGTAGAAGCAGAACTGTATCTTGCAAATCAGGCTGACTTTACAACAAACACAACAGCAAAACTTGAGAGTCTGAAGATCAACGAAACATCTGCTCCGGCAGAAGTACTTGCGAAGAGGTGCAGGAAGTTGGGGAACGAAAGAAGTTGAAGCAAAAACCGTAGAAGCGGTTGGAGCAGACAATGCGGCAGTTACAGTTCTTCCGACATACGAAAATGCAGTACGCATTATTATCGAGTCAGAAGACCATAAGACAACAAATACGTTCGTTGTAAATTTGGACGCTGACGCAACAGATGATTCAAAAGATTACGATAAAGCAAAGATTACTTCAACGGTTGGAAGCGCACAATCCGGAAATGAAAAGGAGAAAGCGTTTGACGGCGATACGAATACATTGTGGCATACCCAGTGGAATAATACAAATCCGGCAGAAAGATGGATCGAGATGGAACTTGAGGATGTTCAGAATGTAATCGGTTTAAGATATCTTCCGAGACAGAATGGCGGACAAAACGGTATCGTTAAAACATATAAGATTGAAGTGAAAGCCGCAGAGGGAGACGAATGGAAAGAGGTAGCCGTTACAGAAGGAACAAAAGTGTGGGCAGTTGACAACACATGGAAGATGGCAAAATTCGAAACTCCGGTTCAGGCAAAATATATCCGCTTCAGTGGTGTAGAGACACATGATGACCAAGGCGGAAACAAGTGGATGAGTCTTTGCTGAAATCAGAGTGAAAGTAACAAAAGAAGAAGTAGTGCCACCGACAGCAACAGAACTTTCATTGAAAGCACAGCCTACAAAGACGGCGTATGCAGTCGGCGAGAAATTTGATCCGGCAGGACTTGTTATTGGCGTGAAATATTCTGATGGAACAGAAAAAGAGGTCGCTTATGGACAGGATAACGCAGGAGAATTTACATTTAATCCGACACTTAGTACAGCTTTGACAAAAGATTATACAAAAGTAGAAGTTGGATATGCAGGTTTGAAATTAGATGTTAACATCACAGTATCTGAATCAGAACCAGTTATACCGGAAGCTCTTGAAGTTGTAAGCGCACCGGCAAAAACAGAGTATGAAGAAGGCGAAATGTTCAATCCGGCAGGACTTTCTGTAAAAATAAAATACAGTGACGGTTCTTATGGTGATGAAGTTGCATACGGAACAGCAAATGCGGATCAGTTTACATTTAACCCGACGCTTGATACAGCACTGAAAACAAGCGATGAAAAAGTGACTGTAACATATGCTGAGAAGACGGCAGATATCAAAATTAAAGTAAACAAAAAGACACCGGTAGTACCGGAGAACCCGACGGTAGAAAAAGTTGAGATTAAAGCAAATCCGGCTAAGACAGAGTATAAAGAAGGCGATAAATTCGATCCGACAGGACTTGTGCTTACAGTGAAATATGACAAAGGCGAAGATAAAGAAGTAGCTTACGGCGATGCAACAAAAGCAGACTTCACATTCATCCCAAGCCTTGACACAGCACTGAAAACAAGTGATGAGAAAGTAACAGTAACATATGCAGGCAAGACGGCAGAAATCGGTATTGAAGTGAAAGCTGACACACCGGTAGAGCCGGAAAAACCGACGGTAGACAAAATTGCCGTTAAGAAAGTGCCAGCTAAGACAACTTACAAAGCAGGAGAGACATTCGATCCGAGCGGACTTGTTCTTACAGTAACGATGTCAGACAAGACAACAAAAAGAAGTTGCATACGGAAACGAAACAGCAAAAGATTTTGTATTTAACCCGACACTTGATACAGCACTTACAGAAGGTATGAACAAAGTTGATGTAACATATGCCGGCAAGACGGTAGACATCGGTATTGAAGTGAAAGCTGACACACCGGTAGAGCCGGAAAAACAACGGTAGAAAAAGTTGAAATTAAAGCAAATCCGGCTAAGACAGAATACAAAGCAGGAGAGACATTCGATCCGACGGGAATGAGTCTTACAGTAACGATGTCAGACGGAACAACAAAAGTTGTTGCATACGGACCGGAGACGGCAAAAGATTTCTCCTTTAATCCGAGTCTTAATACAAAACTGACAGCGGATACGAAGAAAGTAACAGTAACATACGGCGGACAGTCGGCAGACGTAGCTGTATCGGTGAAAGCAGATCCGTCAGAGGATAAGAAACCGAATACAGAGAAACCGGACAAAGGCGGAGCGGTTCAGACAGGAGATAACTTTAACGTAACGCGCTGATCGGACTTGTAGTTCTTGCAGGTGCGGTTGCAGGCGGAGCGGCTCTGACAATCTTCAAAAGAAACAAAAGAAAATAAGCCTTATCCGTAAATAGTACGGAAAAATGCAGGGCTGCCACTTAGTGGCGGCCCTGTTTGCATTGGAGCGGCAATGAACGAAAGACAGAAGGATCAAGACCTTGGAAAGCCGCCTGTAATCCCGGAATGTGTCTTTGGGAACTTACGGTAATTCCGGCATAACGCTGTATTGTTAATAAGCGCTATATTTTCTGCGCAATATCATGTAAAAGCTGTCTTGTTTACGCCAAAAACCTTGACATTAATGGGGTTGATGGTTATAATATTGAAATTGTGAAATAAACTAAAAGAGACAGCGTGCAGGGACAAGTTTTCCTGTCGGGAATAGACAAAAAACAGTGAAAAAGAATGACAGAAAAGGAGCGTTATCAATGGCGGAGGCAAAGAAAAAGATTACTTACTTATGCCGGATTAAAGGCACTTGAAGATGAACTTGAAACTCTTAAAGTTGTCAAACGGAAAGAAGTTGCAAACTAAGATCAAAGAGGCAAGAGAGCAGGGAGATCTTTCCGAGAATGCAGAGTATGATGCGGCAAAAGATGAACAAAGAGATATCGAAGCGCGTATCGAAGAACTTGAAGGCATTCTGAAAAACGCAGAAGTGGTTGTTGAAGATGAAGTTGACTTTGATAAGATCAATGTCGGATGTACGGTAAAGGTATTTGACATAACATTCGATGAAGAGATGGAATTTAAAATTGTGGGATCAACAGAGGCAAACAGCTTGGTAGGAAAGATTTCAAACGAGTCTCCGGTTGGTCAGGCATTGATCGGAAAAAAAGTGGGAGATACGGTAAGCGTAGAGACACAGGCGGGAGAAATCAAGTACAAAGTGCTTGAGATCAGCCGTTCAATGTAAACAGATGATTATAAACAGACCTCTTTTTAAGAGGTCTGAATTCGCATGTATGGGAATGTTTTAAAGAGGCGAAAAAGGCAGATAAAGAGAAAAAAAAAAGTAACGGAATAATAAGAGATAAAAACAAAACAGAGAAAAGTTATCCGGGAAAGGAGATAAGAAAGTGGCACAGGAGCAGAAGAATGTACAGGAACAGGATCTGAATCAGTTGAGAAAGGTACGCCGTGAGAAACTTGCAGAGTCGCAGGGAAGCGGAAAAGATCCGTTCGTGATTACAAAATATGATCAGACACATCACAGTGTAGAAGTAAAAGAAAATTACGAGGAGCTTGAAGGAAAGCAGGTTTCCATCGCAGGACGTATGATGTCAAAGCGAGTAATGGGAAAAGCATCTTTTTGTAATGTTCAGGATTTAAAAGGAAATATTCAGTCTTATGTAGCAAGAGACAGCATCGGTGAGGAAAATTATAAAGAATTTAAGAAACTTGATGTCGGTGATGTGATCGGAATCGAAGGAGAGGTATTCAAGACAAAAACAGGAGAGATTTCCATTCATGCATCTCATGTAACACTTCTTTCCAAGAGTCTTCAGATTCTTCCGGAGAAGTTCCATGGACTGACGAATACAGATATGCGTTATCGTCAGAGATATGTGGATCTTATCATGAATCCGGAAGCGAAAGATACATTTATCAAACGTTCTAAGATCATCAGCGCGATCCGCAGATATTTGGACGGCGAAGGATTTATGGAAGTGGAGACTCCGATGCTTGTTGCAAATGCCGGGGGAGCTGCGGCAAGACCGTTTGAGACACATTTCAATGCTTTAAATGAAGACTTGAAACTGAGAATTTCTCTTGAACTTTATCTGAAACGTCTGATCGTCGGAGGTCTTGAAAGAGTGTACGAGATCGGTCGTGTATTCAGAAACGAAGGACTTGATACGAGACATAATCCGGAATTTACATTGATGGAGCTTTATCAGGCATATACAGATTATAACGGAATGATGGATCTTACAGAAAATCTTTACCGCCATGTGGCACAGGAAGTTCTCGGCACAACGAAGATCGTTTACAATGGCGTTGAGATGGATCTCGGAAAACCGTTTGAACGTATTACAATGGTAGATGCCGTGAAGAAATATGCAGGCGTTGACTGGAATGAAGTTAAGACTTTGGAAGAGGCTCGCAAGCTTGCAGACGAGCATCATGTAGAATATGAAGAGCATCATAAGAAAGGTGATATCTTGTCATTGTTCTTTGAAGAGTTTGCAGAAGAACATTTGATTCAGCCGACGTTCGTAATGGATCATCCGATCGAGATTTCACCGCTTACGAAAAAGAAACCGGAGAATCCGGAATATACAGAGCGTTTCGAGTTCTTTATGAACGGCTGGGAAATGGCGAATGCATATTCAGAGCTGAATGACCCGATCGATCAGAGAGAACGTTTCAAAGCTCAGGAAGAACTTTTGGCACAAGGTGACGAAGAGGCAAATACAACAGATGAAGATTTCCTGAATGCACTTGAGATCGGTATGCCGCCGACAGGAGGTATCGGATTCGGTATCGACAGAATGTGTATGCTTTTTAACAAACAGCGCCGCGATCAGAGACGTACTGCTTTTCCCGACGATGAAGTCGCTGAACTAATGTTCGATTGCGGTCAACGGGTAAGATTATCCAATCAGCAAATGTAGCTCCATGGATAGACATGGACTTACATGAAATTACCCGGCCCGTAAGGATCCAAATGACGTTGTATGGATTATAAAAAAAATAGGAAATGGAGTCCTATGGATTCCTGACTATTTGACATTATTTGTCCAAAAAGAGTTAAATATTGATTATTTTTGAGGAGCATTTTTCAAGAATAAGGTGTTTGAAGGACACTTCACTTTTGGTAGAAATACCAATTGGGGAGTGTCCTTTTTGTTATGCCAAAAAGCACGTCCTATTAGCACCTGCGAAAAAAGAAATCCATAAATTCATAATTTAAAGGATTTCCAACACAAGGAGGAACTGATGAGAAAAAGAAAAGCACAAGCACCTGATCTGGAAAAGTACCTAGATGGGAAAGGGCGTAGATTTGTAAATTACGCACAGGGAGCAAAACTCTATGACGTTTCCTACTGGTCTTTTGTCAGAGCAGCCAAGGAGGCACAATCCAATTATCCGATAAGAAAAACAGCGATTGTGGATCTGAATATTCTGGAAAAGTTTTTAGAGGAAAATCCACAGGTTGTTGCCAGATTGGAAGAATCAAGGAGGAAGCGACATGAAAAATAGGAGAAAGAAGATTCCAGAATTGGAAAAAATGGTTCAGACAGGGAGAAAAAAGTTTGTACGTTATGAGGAAGGCGCAATGCTTTATTCTATGGGATTGCATTCATTTCAAAATTTAGCGAAGGATGCCGGAGCTGTATATCATGTAAAGCGGATTGTGCTTGTTAATCTGGATATCATTGATGAATATCTGGAAGCGTTTAGAGATGAAGAATTTTAACAATATAACGACAGGAGGAACGAATAATGTGTAAAGTAATTTGTGTTGCAAATCAGAAAGGCGGAGTTGGAAAGACAACAACAACCGTAAATTTAGGAATTGGACTTGCAAGAGAGGGAAAGAAAGTATTATTGATCGATGCAGATCCGCAGGGAAGCCTGACAGCCAGTCTGGGATATGTAGAACCGGATGATCTTGGGGTTACTCTGGCGACAATTATGATGGCAGTAATCAATGATGAAAGTCTCGAAGAGGATAAGGGAATATTACACCACGATGAACAGGTTGATATTCTTCCGGCAAATCTGGATCTGTCTACACTGGAAGTAACAATGGGAAATGTAATGAGCAGAGAGATGATCATGAAGGAATATGTGGATGAGATGCGATCACGATACGATTATATCCTGATTGATTGTATGCCAAGTCTTGGATTAATGACAATTAATGCGCTTGTTGCATCAGATTCTGTTTTGATTCCTGTTCAGGCAGCCTATCTGCCAGTTAGAGGGCTTCAACAGCTGATACATACCATTTCTATGGTGAAGAAAAGACTGAACCGGAAATTGACGATTGAGGGCATTCTTTTGACGATGGTTGATTTCAGAACGAACTATGCGAAGGACATTGCGGCTTGTGTAGAGGAAACATATGGAAGGCAGATAGATATTTTTAAAAAAATGTAATTCCAATGTCTGTAAAGGCAGCATGAAACTAGTGCAGAAGGAAAAAGCATTTATATGCATTGTCCAAAAGGAAAAGTATCTATGGCATATGTGAATCTGACACAGGAGGTAATCGGAAATGAAAAATAGAACTGGAGAAAAGGTGAAACTTGCAAGTCTTGATGAATTGCTTGGAGTTGTAAATGAAGAATCAGCAATGGAGATAGAAATCAGTAAGATTCATGCTTTCAAAAATCATCCCTTCAAAGTACTTGATGATGAAAAGATGCAGGATCTGGTAGATAGTGTGAAGCTCAGCGGTGTGTTGACACCGGTTCTTCTGAGAATAGATCAAAATGAAGAATATGAAATGATATCCGGTCATCGTAGATTACATGCAAAGAAAGTTAGCAGGACTTACAACAATTCCGGCGATTGTACGAGAGTTATCGGATGATGATGCGGTAATCGCAATGGTGGATGCCAACATCCAAAGGGAGGAACTGTTGCCGAGTGAAAAAGCGTTTGCCTATCGAATGAAGTTGGAGGCAATGAAACATCAGGGAAGTCGGACAGATTTAACTTTGCGCCAAAATGGCACGAAGTTAAGGGCAGATGAGATATTAGGAGATCAGGTAGGAGAAAGTGCAAGAAGTGTACAAAGATACATTCGTTTGACAGAGTTAATCCCAGAGCTTCTTGACTTGGTAGATGTCAAAAAACTAAATTTTACAATCGCCGTTGATATTTCCTACATAGATAAAGAAATTCAGAAATGGATTTATGAATATATCCGAGACACGGGATTTATTAAACCAAATCAGATTTCCGCTTTGCGAGAACAGCTGAAAATTGGACCAGTCAATCAGGTGGGGATGCTGACAATTTTTAATAAGTGCATGATGGTCAAGAATGCACCAAGAACCATTACATTTTCAGAAAAGAAGCTGACAAAATATTTCCCGGATACATATACTGCTGAGGATATGGAACGGGTAATAGAATCTTTACTGGAAAAATGGATGCAGGAACAGAACGTATAAATTTGAATAGAACGAAGAGAGAAAGATACAGAAGTTTAGAATTCGGACTTCTGAGCAGAAAACGAAAGGAGGAACGTATGGAGAAGAAAATGACATTTCACTATTTTTACGGAACAGAAGCTGATCAGTTCAGCTTCTACCGTATACCAAAAGCATTATTCATCGATGATTACTTTAAGAATTTATCCAGTGATGCTAAAATTTTATATGGATTGATGCTGGACAGAATGTCTTTATCCATTAAAAATCAGTGGTTTGATGAAGAGAATCGGGCATATATCTATTTTTCCATTGAAGATATCATGGAATTACTGAATTGTGGCAGAAATAAGGCAATCAAATCCATGCAGGAACTGGATGATGAAACAGGAATTGGTCTGATTGAGAAACGCAGACAGGGATTTGGTAAGGTTAATATTATCTATGTCAAATCATTTATGCCAGGGCATACAGAGACAGAAAAGCAGGAAGCAGAACAGGTAGAGTTTACAAAACAAACTTCTGGTGAAGAAATGCAGCCCACAGAAGTTTCAAATGTAAACTTCAAGAAGTCCCAAAAACAAACTTCAAGAAGTCCCGAAAATAAACTTCTAGAAGTTTACATTTCAAACCCTAATAATACTAATCTTAGTGATACTGAAATGAATGAGAATAAATCTGATCTAATCATATCTGCGGATGAGAAAGGATCCGATAGCGATAATCCATCTGAGGAATATCAGGCTTATGAGAATCTGGTTAAAGAAACAATTGACTATGAATCTCTGGAAGTAACCCATCATGACGACATGAGACAAGTGGATGAAATCTTGAATCTGATCATAGAGAACGTGATGTGTAAAAATGACAAGATACTGATTGCAAGCAACTGGTATCCGGCATCCCTGGTGAAGAAAAAGTTTCTGATGCTGACGTATTCGCATATTGAGTATGTCCTTCACTGTATGAGTGGCAATACCACGAAAGTGAAGCACATCAAGAAGTATTTGCTGGCGGCACTGTTCAATGCTCCATCAACAATGAATGGATATTATCAGGCAGAAGTAAATCATGATATGCCAGGACTGGCAAGATAGGAGGTCCATATGTTTATTTTAAAATTAGCAGGGAAAATAGTATTGTTACCGGTATGGATAATCCTTACTGTAATTGGAATTGCAGTGAAGATTCTGGTACAAATGTATTCGATTGTCCGTGGAATCTTTGGATTGCTCCTTGTGGGGCTGATTCTGGGGACGGCAATTTGTTACCATGACTGGGTGCAGGTAGCAGCTTTGGCAATTGCCGGTGCCATATTATATCTGGTTCTGTTTGCAGGAGTATTTATTGATACACTGCTGGATATGACAAGAGAGAATATCGTAGATTTTATTTTATCGTAGGAGACGTGAAAATGAGTGAGAATTTAGATTACATACAGTTACCGCCAATGAAAAGAGATACACCAACAGAAGTGGTGTCAATGATCTGGGAATATCTGAAATTGCCAAAAGAATCAAGGGAAAGAGTAAAGGCAGAATTGATTGATGTACATGAGAACTGTGGCAAGTCGGACTTCAAGATACCGGATCTTTATGAAATTGTTCCGAAAGAAGAGATTGCTGAATTTGAGGCAACCATGCAGAAGATTATCACAGAAATCATATCTGAGGCCAGTGGAATTGCATGCTGGGTGTATGTAGAAAAATATATCAATCATAAAACACTTGATGAAATGCTGGAAGAATGGGGCGGAGCTGATAAATTTATCATTGTGATGGATACATTGTTTGAAAAACTCTTAGAGGAATAATGTGGAATATTGTGATACAATACAGAAAACAGATAAATGTACAAATTCTTTAGGTTAGAATCGATGATGGGGTAAACGAAAAAGCAGTTTTGACATTCCAGTGAACTGCCCCTTCGTTTACACCATTTTCGATTTGACCTAATTGAACAAAGTGAGCGTCCGGGTAGCCACTGCCTATGGACTTTCAATCTTTAGTTCTTACCCATGATTATACAGGATTTTCTGTGCAGAAGCCACAGAAATCAAGTATTTTCAGATAAATAGGTACGACAACAAAACCTCAAGCTTTGAGGCTTTAGAAAATGTATGAAAGAATAAGCTTTTAACATCTTTGCGGTATTCGAAGCTGTGGTTTTCCAAGATGACCGCCACAGGATTTACACACACAAATGTTTATCTCATAAAGCTGTTTTAATATTTCCGGTATCTCCTTACCTCGAAGCTTCGAGAGATACTTTTGGCATCCAAGGAGATTCCGGCATAAAGTCAGCTTCTTGCGTTTACTACGGGAACAAAGAAGTCCGTAATGCCGAATCCTGACAAAACGTTTTGGCGGTACATGCATCAGAAACCGTCGTATAAATTCAACACCGGAAAGGGTCAGTTCTTTCCATTGTCCTTTGTTCCGGTAATCTTTTACAGAAAAAGTAACGTTTTCATCGTCCATACAGATGATGCGGTGATTGCTGATGGCAATCCTATGGGTATACTTTCCAAGGTAGTCAATCACAGACTGTGCGCCGTTAAACGTTTTCTTACAATAAGGAATCCATTCCGTATCATAACAGGAATCCAGCAGGTCTTTGAATACATAATAATTACGGTATTTTTCGGCAGTGCCATGAAACTCAAGCTGACCAGTATTCCAGAGATGTTTCAGTTCATCTATATATTTTCCACGGAAGCTTTTGGAGACAGCCCTTATAGGAAGAAAAAACTCGGTACCGTTGTCTTTCCACTCATTTTTGGATGTTAGACCACCGCCGAGCAGTATTGTATGGATATGGGGATGAAAGTTCATTTCAGATCCCCATGTATGCAGGATGCAGATATAGCCGACATCAGCACCAAGGTGCTTTGGGTCAGCGGTTAGTTCACTGATTGTGGCAGAAGCTGCATGATACAAGATGTCATATAACAGTTTCTGATTATTGTAAATGATTGGATTCAGAATGTCAGGAACTGTAAATACCAAGTGGAAGTAAGGGGCATCAAGTACATCCTCTTTGCGGGCATCCATCCACATTTCCTTTGGAACAGCCTGACACATGGGACAACAACGGTTGCGGCAGGAATTATAGTGAATCTGAACAGCACCACAGTCTTCACATACACTGACGTTTGCACCATGGGCTCCGGTTTTGCAGTTCAAGATGTTCCGGGCAACTTTTGCCTGTTCCGGAGAAGGAGAATACTTTTCAAGGTATGCCGAATAAAAACACCGGAAAATATCCTGGACGGTGGGCTTATTCATAATCAGCACCTTCTTTCCTGTCAAAGGGACTTTGGATTCCCATGAGGGATTTGTTGCTGACATGAAGATAAACTTCCGTGGATTTAGGGTCACGATGTCCAAGCAGTGCCTGAATATTCTGCCGTTCTACTCCCTGCTCCATCAGATGAGTGGCAAAGCTATGCCGGAGACAGTGTGGAGTTGCTTTCTTTGGAAGTTCAGCATCGGATACTGCCCGTCGCATCACTTGCTCCAGTGTACTGACTGTCAGGTAATTACCAGTAAATTTATTAGGAAACAGGATCCCACGGGGACGTCCTTTCTCAAACCAGTATTGTGTAAGGATATCCAGACACCGTTTAGAAAGAATTGTATAGCGATCCATCCTGTTCTTCGTATCTCGGACATGGATCTGCATATTTGAACGGGAAATATCATCATAATGAAGGTGGATCACTTCAGAAACCCGCATCCCGGAAGAATACATCGTTGCAAACATGGCTCTATATTTGATATCATCAACAGCTTCTAATAGACGGTCTATTTCATCAACAGTCAGTACGGTCGGAAGCTTATGTTCTAGGATCATACGTGGAACTGTGATGTCATCCCAAAGGATATGCAGGACATTTCGATAGAAAAAACGGATGGCAGAATTGTAAAGATTCAGAGTTGTGGCTTTCAGTCCTTCCTCTTTTTTTGCAAGCAAAAAGCCCTGACATCCTGACAGGTAAGTTCTTTGGGATTCTTATTCTGATATTTCAGAAAGTAAGAAACATAGTTTTTATAGCAGTTGATGGAACGTTCTTTAAGGTTACGGATTTTTCCGGCTTCCTCAAGCTGTTCTAAATATTTTTCATACATAATAAAATCCTCCATATAAAATCAGTAGTTATCCGGAACACTGCTTTATATGGAGGTGCATTTGGGTCATAAAACCGCTTGCCAATCAAGCGGAAGGGTGGTATTCTTTTCATAGGCAGTGGGAAGGTCGATCCTGTTTGATTGTTTCGTTGTGGTGACTTAACAATACTACTTTTAGGACTTGCTTTCCACTGTTTTGTATAGAAAAAAGAAAATCGCTATGCCATAGCCTTGGTAGGCCATCGCGCAGCGATTTTGTTCAATCGGAATTTATATGTGAAAGGAAAATCAAAATGAAAATAGATAATAAGCAATGGAAATGGACAAGAGAACCTAAAGATTTTACTATCTCTGAAGATAAAATTGAAGTAATAACAAATCCACATACAGATTTATGGCAGCGTACTTACTACCATTTTAGAAATGATAATGCACCTGTTCTTCAGATGAAGACTTCCGAAAAGTTGTTTTCTTTTATTGTGAAGACGGAATTTGAAACTAAGGTACGCTTTGACCAGTGTGGTGTTGTTATGTATCTTGATAGTGAAAACTGGCTGAAAGGTTCTATTGAATATGAAAATGAAAAATTTCAGCATCTTGGAAGTGTTGTGACGAATAAAGGATATTCAGATTGGGCTACAACAGAAATTGATGCTGGAATTAAATCTATGTGGTATAGATTCAGTAGACGTGAAGACGATTACTGCATTGAGTGCTCAGAAGATGGCATTCATTATAAGCAGATGAGAATCTGTCATATGTATGAGGCAGCAGATGAGATTCAGTTTGGAATTTATGCATGTAGTCCTGAAGATTCTTCATTTAAAGCGACATTTACAAATATGGAAATAACAGAGTGTAAGTGGTTAGCACACGATGGACAGGCTCCCGATGCTGAGTAGAAATCGGAATTTGTGAGGTGTATTATGAAAATCGAACACATTGCTTTATATGTAAACGACCTGCAAAAAACTCGTAGCTTTTTTATGAAGTATCTAGGTGCAAAATCAAACGAAGGATATCATAACCTGCAAACTAACTTCCGTTCCTATTTTCTGTCGTTTGATGATGGCGCACGATTAGAGATTATGAATAAGCCAGAAATGCCTGATTTACCTAAGGAGCTTGCTCGCACGGGGTATGCACATATCGCATTCAGTGTAGGAAGTAAAGAAAAGGTTGATGACTTGACCGTAGAGTTGAAAGCTGATGACTATGAAGTAATCAGCGGTCCTCGGACAACAGGAGATGGCTACTATGAAAGCTGTATTGTTGCGATCGAAGGCAATCAAATTGAGATTACAGTTTGAACCCGACAGCTTCCAGTTTGTATATATCTTTCAAAAGGTATATGATAAAGAAAACGGTAGGAGGTGTCTGAATGAAAGCACATAAATATTGGTCTATCGGTGCACTGATTACAATGCTTGGAACTTTTTATACAGGCTATAAGGGATCAAAAGAAGGCCACAAGTACTTTGCGGCAAGTTCTCTGATTTGTATGATTATGGCTATTTATACAGGTCATAAGATGATTTTTGGTAAAAGCAAGAAGAAAAAAGAAGTATCAGTAGATGTCGATGAAGATTAAGAAACAGAATATTTTAATCAACAAAGCCGGTGCGGGATTTTGAAATCCAGTGCCGGCTTTGTTGATTCCAAGGGGCTTGGGGGTGTAGCTACCAAAATATTAATTATTCATCTTCCTCGCTGAGTCTGTTAAGAATCCAATCTCGATTGATAACAACATCATCGTCCCGGATATCCTTTAAGCTGAAATCGGAAGCAGCTTTTTCATAAAGACTATCAATATCAACGGTACTGGTAATGTCACCATCATGAAGAATTACCAGAATATTGTTTTCACTGTCATCAGTAGCAAAGAATAGTTCATCAAATTTCTGATCCGGACAATTTTGATGAAGATAGTCAGTAACAATTAATTTGACCAGTTCCACGATTCGGTCATCTTTACCAGCATCAAAAATCTGGATTTTTTCAATGAGTTGATTGGGGGATGTAACAATTCGTTTTAAATATTTATCGGTGCTTTGATCAAAAAGTGTATTTTCTCCGCAAAATAATTCTTGCGTCTTTTCAACTTCTGATTCAGACACTAAATAAATCATGATTAAATCTTCCATCTGATGATATAGAGTAGAATAAGCCAGTTGGAAAGTTTCACCACAGTTCGGACAGGTGTAGCTGAAAATACTCTGATTAAGTACTTTTTCTTTCATTTCTGGATTTAAAACGGTATTTATGCTGTCCCAGATTTCAAAATTTCCCTTGTACTGACATCCAGGACAAACGATTTCTTCTGTATGATGTTTTGACATGATCAAATCCCCCTTTCTTATTTTGCTAAGAAATTACTCTGTATTTCCATTGGCATATGATAAGCTTGGCCACGTTTCGTTAGACTATATAATTTAAAGCTCATCAGCTCCGGGCTGGAATTCAGAGAGCTGCAAAGTCCAAAATAATCCAAATCTTCATTCTGGACCATATCTGCAATATCATTGTCATCTAAAAGCAGATCTGCAGCGAACAGATTTGCCTGATATTCCGTATTATCCATCATGTTATAAAGGGTGTCATCTTTCATGGGTGCCATTTTCAGTTGGGACCGGTGAAGAATGATATGTCCTAATTCATGAGCGGCAACAATTTTCTTTTCTTCTTCCGAAAGGAAACTGCTGATCATAACATAGATGGTCTTACAGCTCATAAAGCAGTAGCCTTTCAGCTTCTGATATCTTGAAGTTTCCCCGACAACAATATGCATCTGCTCCATAATTTCAAATGGATTTCTGGTGCCGTACTTCTTGATCAGTTTATTCGTTTCTGTGTATATGTAAGTGTTTCTCAAGTAAACTCACCTCAAAAGTATAAATATCTCAAAGGGTGTAGAGAATTCTCTACAGAAATAAGGTATCAAAACAGGTGTCCAATAATCACCCCTTCTTTATTCGTCTTTCAGATATTTTTTCGGTGTATATTTCTTTTTGCACGTTTCTTGGAATCCAGATAAAGACTCTGGATCTCATCCATAAATGCAGTTTTATCCTCATCAGATAAAGATCCACCGGCAAACATAGCGGCAGCCTGTTCTAAAATCTGCTGAGCTTGTTTTGCTCCACGGTTACCAAATTGTTCGGTGGCTTCAGTGATAAACGCTGCATTCTCGCTCATGAGATAAGCCACATCGCACTGTAAGGCATCCGCTAATTTCTGATACAGATTATTCTGCTTTGGAAAACGTCCTTGTCCTTCCCAGGAACGAAGTGTTCTGTCAGATACGCCTACTAATGCTGTAATTCAGATTGGCTCATGCCTTTCGATTTTCGTAATGTTTTAATTTTTTCACCGAATGTCATAATCATACCTCTTTCTAAGCCTTGTTATATAAGTTGTCATGTCTGTTTCCAAGGCAAAACAGGAAACATGTTTCCGAAAAATGCAATTTTAATCTTGACAAGCGGAAATATCTTTCCTATAATGTGAATCACAGAAAGCGGAAACATCTTTCCTATAACATACATGAAACTTCCGCTTTTGTCAATAAAATGGTCCGAATTTTTCCGATTTAAAAAGAAAAGCGGAAAGAAAATGATATTCCGATAATTACAAAACCGGAAATATAGGAAGAGAGAGCGGAAACTCGAAAGGAAGGTGGATAGCTTGAAGGGAAATAAATCGGTAATTATCTGCATTGATCTGAAGTCTTTTTATGCGTCGGTGGAATGTGTTGAACGGGGGCTGGATCCTTTTAAAACCAATCTGGTAGTTGCAGATCCAACCAGATCGAAATCAACAATCTGCCTGGCAATCACTCCAGCAATGAAAGCACTGGGTATCAGAAACCGATGCAGGATTCATGAGATACCTGAGAATATTGAATATATCACAGCAATGCCGAGAATGCAGCTGTATATAGATTACTCTGCTAAAATCTATGGGATTTATCTGCGGTATGTGTCAAAAGAAGATATTCATGTGTACAGTGTGGATGAATGTTTTATTGATGTGACCAATTATCTGTCCCTTTATCATCTCAGTGAAAAGGAAATGGCACTGGAATTGATGAAAGCTGTGATGGACGAGACTGGAATTACTGCGACAGCAGGAGTCGGAACAAATTTGTATCTGGCAAAGATTGCAATGGATATTGTGGCAAAACATGTGGATGATCATATTGGCATTCTGGATGAATTCTCTTACCGGGAGCAGCTATGGAATCATACTCCATTAAATGATTTCTGGAGGATTGGATCACGGACAGAGAAGAAACTGGCTGGATATGGGATTCATACAATGGGAGATATTGCGATGGCATCCCTTACCTCGGAAGACTGGCTATATAAGATGTTTGGAATCGATGCAGAACTTTTAATTGACCATGCATGGGGATATGAGACCTGCAGGATGCGTGATATAAAAAATTATCATTCCGAAGAACACAGTCTTTCCAATGGTCAGGTACTGATGCGGAATTATACATTTGAAGAAGCAGAAGTGATTGTAAGAGAGATGACAGATAATCTGGTCCTTGATCTGTTTGAAAAAGGGATGGTGACAAATTCTGTGACGTTGTGGATTGCTTATGATCACCGGTATGAACACGAAGCATCAAAAGGCACCGTCAAACTTTCCAAACCGACGAATAGTTCCCACAAGATTATAGAAGCAGTAGAAGAACTTTATCAAAAGATTACAGACCGGCATACTGGAATCCGCAGACTGGATGTGTGTGCCAACAGGATTGCACCGGAAAGTTATATCCAGTACAGTCTGTTTGATGATCCAATACAGACTGATAAAGAGAGACATTTACAGGAGGCGGTGTTAAGTGTGAAACAACGATACGGGAAAAATGCGATCATGCGTGGATCGAATCTGTTAGAGTGTTCCACTTACAGAGAGCGCAATAACCAGATTGGCGGTCACAGGGCATAGTCAGGAGGTGTATAGAATGCTGGCAAGAAGTTATAAACAGTATATGTATTTATCAAGACCAGTTTCCAGGAGACATCCCATGGATGTAGGACACAGGGCAAAGCAATTTGCTCCGTTTGCAAAGCACTCCGTGGATTGGAAGAAACATTACAAAAAGCAGGAAATCATTTATGAATTTCAAAAGGATTTATCGGAGGAAAAGAAGAATGAGTTGGATATGAAATTAAGGATGTTGAAATATGGAATGAAGATACAGGTAACGTTTTTTGCAAGGACCAGGAAAGATAAAACAATCGGTCAATATCATACAGTAACTGGAAGCGTAGAGTTCTTTGATCCATCGATTTATTTACGAGTTGATGATACCGAGATACAGATCCAGGATATCTGTGATCTTTCAGGGGAGGTGTTTGAAACATTGGAATTACCGTGTTAAAGAATAACAGATACAAGCAGAATTCTCCATACTGGAAAGGGTGAGTGGTAGCCGGTGAAAGGTTGAAGAAGGAGGCACAGATCGACAAAGCAGGTCTGGTAAGATTAGATATCATGCTGTCCGTGCAGCTTTGGCACTTACGGAATGGAGAGCATGAAGCTCATATGGCGGATTTGATTTCCCTTTGATCCGTTGAGTAATAAATTGAGAAATATCTTATTGCTTGAAGGAGGAAGCCTATATGGGATCAGGTGCTATTAAATGGCATGTACACTGCTCTGTATGTGGAGCATTTATAGAAAAGAGTGCACAAAGCGACTCAGAAGTGGAGTGCAGGAAGTGTCGCAGTACGTTGGAGATATTGGTAAAGGATGATATGGTGTCGGTTCGACCGCTGATTGTCCGGGATGAACAGTTAAAATCCAGAATGCGAAGTTATTCCCAGATGATGATGAATCCAGGAAAAGATAACAAAGAAAAAGAATAGAATGAGCTGTTTGAGGAAGGCGGTGAATTTGGCAGGAACCATCAAGGCCGCACCGGACAGCAAGAGTTTGTCAAGGAGCTGAACCTGACTGGAATCACTAAGAGCCCGGCAAAACATTTACAGATACACTGCAAAGTCAGAAGCATTTCTGATTTTGGAGTTGGTTGAAGTATTTGTTTTGCCGGGCTTTTTCTGTTTTTAAATAATTTTCGAAATTTTCAGGTGAAGAACCTGTTTTTTACCTCTTTTTCTTTTGTATATGTGTAGAGGAAAAACAAAGGCATTGGAGTCACGGACTCCCGTTCAAAAAAAACGGGCAAGTTCGTGGCTTATTAGAGTACTTTTTTCATGAACAATCTGAAGAAGTGTTGATCATGAACTGCCCGTAGCCGAAAGGCAGAAAGGCGGTTCATATGCTGACATTGAAAGAATTAAAGAAAGTGGTAAAAGTAGCAGATATGGAGGCAGACATTCCATCTGCAAAAGTGTTGAAAGAATCTGGAGCAGAGATTGTAACAAAAGAGATACTTGATACAGATACAACCATTGCTGTTTATGAAAATGGTTATGTGCTCTATCAGGAAGGAGCAAAGACCACCGTATTTCCACTGCACAAATGCGGTGGATATGAATATGAAAATATCGATGGAACAAGAAAAAGAGTAAAAGGTGAATTCTTTGATAATGAAAATTGGTATGTTCTGCCATTGTTAATCGCATCTGACCGAATGATCATCAATCAGGTTAGAACAAGTCAGTATCATGGACTGATCTCTTATTCTGCAGTCGTGGAAGACCGGAAATATCTAATCGATCCAAGCAGGAATTGTCTGGACGATATGATAGAAAAAGAGCTGATTGAAGAACTGTTGCAAACATTAACAGAAAGACAAAAAGAGATTATCTATCTGTATTTTTGGGAGCAGATGAACCAGCAGGATATTGCAAAATGCCTTGGAATCAGTCAACAGACGGTGTGGGGAACTATAAAACGTTCGATTGAAATCATGAAAAAACATCTCAGTGAATCAGAAAATTAAAAAAATTTCATTTTAGAACCTGTAAAAGGGCGTTCTTCTTTTGTATATGTGAGGGAGTTAAAAATTGTTCCTCACGTACCTTGAAAAGAGAATAGCCTGCCTGGAGTGATACTCAGTCTGAACATGCATCAAGCAAAACAGCAGCGTGTCTTACTGAAGAAAACGTATCAGATATGGAAACTGATACAGGAGCGGATCCGGGGAAGAGAACAGGAAAACGCTTAAATCTTAAATTAAAATAACATGTCTGAATCTGAAAATGAGGATGACAGTAGAAATCATGTGGCGGTGTTTGTGAAAAGCAGATACCGCCATATATTTGTGCTGTTATCTCAGCAAAGTGCTGACTGTCCCAAATAGCACAAGTCTCAGGAAAGGAGGGGATTGGTTTCATATAGAAAAATATGATCTGACAACGAATAACCATAGAGAATTTATCAGAAAGGAAGGATTTAAGAGAATGAAAGTAAAAAAGAAAGCGCGCAGAGTCGTGTCTGGCCTACTGACAGCAGTAACGGTTCTATCTACGATTCTCTCACCGGTAGCTTCCTACGCTTCTGATGATACCGGAACACAAAAGAAGGTTCCGTATTATAAGGAGATTAAGGATCAGCTGGATGAAGATGAGGTTGTAAAAGCAAATGATTATGAACTTCATGTAGGAGATACATTTGATGTGGAAAGTGATTTTACCGGACTGGAGATCCTGGATGATAACAAAGTAAAAGTAACATTCCAGGAAGCGAAAGATACAGATGGAAATGACTTTTCTACCGATTATGAAAATACCTACAAAGCAGTCTATTATGTAGAACCACAGACGACAGACCATCCGACTTATCAGATCAATCGAAAGATTGTGGTGAAAGAAGCAAAATCTTCGGATGAGTCGAACAAAGCAAATTCTTCTGATCAGGACGCAGGTTCTTCGGATACTACAGAGGCGGAAGATTCGGATGCTGATTCGAATATAGAGGAATCAGTTGCCGGAAAGGAGAATTCAGCGAAACTGACAGATGAAGAATTTGATGCAGAGATTGAAGCAACGGAAGATCAGGAGACCGTAGATCCAGAGACGGGAATTACACTTTCCGAGGTTCTTCAGGAAGCAACCGAGCAGGAAGTTCCAATCAGCGAACTGGAAGTTGGAGAGACCGTTACATTTGATATGCCGGTGATGCTTGCTTCTGGTGACACAGGAGTAAAGTCGGTATCGGTAACAGCCGGACCTTGGTATCATTACGCAGATTATGGTCTTGGTTCATACCTGACTTGTCCGTATTATGTGTCCTGGGGAAGTATCAATGCTACAGCATATTGTGTTCAGCCATCAAAGAAGGGACCAGATAATGGGACTTATACGATCCAGAAACTGGAAGATGGAAAAACACTTGCAAAAAAGTATGTTACTACGGAACAAAGGCCAGTGAAGAAAATGGATTCTTCGATGAGAAGCATCCAGACTTTTCAGCTGGAAAGAGATTTATCATTACGCACATTGCGCCGGGCATATGCAAACGGATCCAGTGACTGGGCATCGGGAACCAATGCTACAGGAAAGAATCTGGCAATGGAACTCTATAACTATTGTGTCAACATGCCAGATATCCCGGATGTAAATATGAGCTTTTCAGAATCCAATGTAAAAGCGTATGTAGAAGGAAACAGTCAGAGAACAAAGACAATTACCTTCCAGGCAGATCAATTGCAGACCATTACATTTAACCTGCCACAGGGAGTAAAACTGGTGAATGTATCAACCGGAAAGACAAGTGCTTTGCCGGAACCAGTGTTGAGATCAGTGGTGGAACACAGTTTTATCTTACGGCACCTCTGACACAGGCAGAAGATGTGAATGCGGAATTTTCAGCAACAATGAAAGGAAGCATTGATAAAGAATATTCTGCCTATAAGATTGTAACAGGA
>VOFI01003605.1_pt1 | contig 20898 bp, 41 predicted proteins | sample 5384131 | NCBI WGS metagenome assembly VOFI01 (sample SAMN12384728, study PRJNA508395) | human gut metagenome | isolation source: healthy gut H | host: Homo sapiens | reverse complement strand
AATGCATGAGTTCAGAGAAAAATTTGAAGCTTACGGTGCAAATTATGCGGCTACGATGGAGCGCTTTATGGACAATGAGGCCATGTATCTGCATTTTTCGACATGCTGTTCGAGGATGAAAACCTGCAAAAAGCTGGGCTGTGCGCTGAAAGCCGGGAATACAGAGGAAGCGTTCGCGGCAGCCCATACGCTGAAGGGCGTTGTGGAAACATGGGACTGACGCCGCTTTACCGGTCGGTTTGCGCCATGGTAGAGCCGCTTCCGGGCGCGTGAACAGCGCGGAGATTATTGGGCGCTTTATCAGGCGGTACAGGCGGAGTTTCAAAAGCTGACCTGCTTCGCAGGCAGTTAAAAGGAGGCGGAGAATAGTGGCAGCAGATAAGCTATCTGTGAAACAGCTGATGGCAATACTGGACAATGTTCCGGCAGCTGTTTTTGTCAGCGCGGTGGATGACCGGCGGCTGCTCTATACTAACCGGCTGGCACAGGAGGTGTTTCCGCAGACGGGCAGTGCCGGCGCTGCTTGCTATACGATTGGGGGTTTGAGGAAATATGCCCGTTCTGCCGTACTGGGAAGATGAACCGGTCAAAACTGCTTGTGCGGGAATACCGGCATCCTGTCAGCCGCCGCATCTACCAGCTCAGCGGCAAGCTCATCGACTGGGGAGAAGAAGAGGCCCACGTTGAGTATATCCTGGATATAACGGAGCGGAAAAAGAGAAGAGGAACAGCTCAAAAAAATCAGAGCAGGAGATGGCGAGAGCGTTTGACAGCATCTCCTGTGGCCTGTGCATTTATCAGATTGAAGAAAACCGTATTCTTCTCCTTTTCCACAACCGGGCTTTTTATGATATCACAGGGTATTCGGAAGAGAATAATCCGATCGGTGGAACAGGAAACCGGGTACCTAAACGTTCACCCGGAAGACCTGGACGGCTTGAAACAAAAGATTGAAACCCTGCTCCAAAAGAGCGGGGTGATGCAGGCAACCCACCGTTTGTGGAACGACAGAGAGCGGGAATACCGCTGGATTCGGCTGGACGGGACTCTCCGTACCGCCGAGGACGGCAGAACGTTGCTCTATGGAGTCTACACCGACATCAGCAGACAAAAAGCAGCTGGAGACCGAATTGACCAGCACCAATGAGAAAATGGAGGATATTATCAATGCAATCCCCGGCGGGGTCGAGATATACAAAGTCTCGGATATTTTGAAACCATCTATTTCTCGGACGGGGTGCCTGAGCTTTCCGGATATACCGTGGAGGAATATCGGGAACTTATCAAGAGGGATGCGGTGCAGATGACGTATCCGGAGGACAGAGTCCTAGTGGCGGAAAAACTGCATGAGGCGATTTGCAGCCATACCGCGGCGGACTTTAAGTTCCGTAAGCAGCACAGAGACGGGCATGTAGTCTGGGTTCATATTCAGGCGCGTCAGATAGGAGAGAAGGACGGTTTCCCCCCTGCTCCAGTGCGTCTTCCATAACATCTCCGCGCTGGAAGAAACTCAGCGGGAACTGGATCACCTGATTAACTCCATTCCGGGCGGCATTGTCAGCTACCAGGTAGAGGACGGACGTTTTATCCCCACCTTTTACTGACGGCGTCACCGCGCTTGCCGGCTTTACACGGGAAGAATTTTTTTCCCAAAAGCTCCCCTGTGATGCGCTGGAGCTTGTCTACAAGCAGGACCGGCCGCGATGTAACCGCGGCGGCCTTAGCAGCCGTGGAGAGCGGAACGGTGCTGGATATTTCCTGCCGGATGCGCCATAAAAACGGAAACCCAATCTGGATTCATTCAACGGCCGCCGCATAGGGGCCGCGGTCGGAATCCTCCCAGTTTTACGCGGTTTTGACCAATATGCTGGCGGAAGTGAAAAACACTCACAAATGAGAAGCGCGGACGGCGTCTACGTCGTCGATAAAAATACATATGAACTGCTCTACATCAACGAGGCCAAAAAAAGCTGACCGTGCACGGGGGATATCTGCGTCGGGAAAACCTGCTATGAGGCCATTCACGGGTTTAATTCCCCCTGCTCTTTCTGTACGCTGAAAAATTACGGCCCAGATGAGCAGGAACATGAGATTGCGGTTGACAAGACGGGCCTTATTTATACAGTCCGCGTAAAAAGAGAGCATATGGAACGGAATTCAGGTGTATATTATGTACCTCCGGGATGTGACAGAGGAGGTGCATGCACGCCAGGAGAAGGAACGGCTGGAGCTGTATTTTCAGACGCTTGTCAAAAACCTTCCCGGGGGATCGCTGTGATACGCTGTGTTCCGGACGGCAGTATGACGCCGGAATATATCTCAGAAGGTTTTGCCGACCTGATCCGCATGACGGTGAAAGAAGCGGAAGCGCTGTACCAAAGAAATGTCTTCGGGGGAATCCACCCGGATGACATTGAGGGCATTCAGGCAAAGCTTGAGGCGTTTATCCGGAGCGGCGCGGAACACTGTGAGCTTACGGCGCGGTTCAGACGGGGTGACGGAAGCTATGTATGGGTGAGGGACCACATCTCGCTGCTGAAGGGCCGGACGGGGTGCAGAGGCTTTACTGCGTCTATACGGATATCAACCAGCTGGTCGCCGAAAAAGAGCAGATGGGCCGTCAATATGAGGAGCGGATTCTCCAGCATTACCGTACGCCCAGCCCGGATACGCTGGTCCTTGGCCACTGCAATATTACGCAGGGCAGAGTCTTAGATATTCAGGATTTTACCAATTCTGACCTTTTGAATGCTTTCGGCCGGGAAAGAGATGCTTTTTTTTTACCGGCCTTGCCGGACTGATTGTAGATGAAAAAGAGAAACAGGTGTTTTTGAATACGTATCTGAGCGAGTCGTCGCTGCAGGCGTTTGCGCGCGGAGACACCGAGCAGATCCAAAGGTGCTTTATCCAGCTGCCCCAGGAGCCCAGGGGCCGCTACGCCGCATTTCAAATGAATATGATTGAGGCGCCGAACACGGGAGATATAACTGGAATCCTGTCCGTGACGGATGTGACCGATCAGACCGTTTCGGAAGAGATTCTCCGCCGCCTGTCTGTCACCAGCCACGACTATGTGGTCGACTTAAATCTCCGTGAGGATACCTGCCACGGTTTTGACCTGCAAAGAAAAACGTCAGCTGTGCGCCCCCGTCTAAGGGGATGCCATACGGAACGCGTGGCGTTTATGGTGGAATCCGCGGTCGTTCCGAAGGACCGGGGAGACGTATGCCAGAGAACTGCCCCGGATGAGATAGAGCGGCGCCTGCAAGAGGAGGCTCTGTACACGTTTGCCTATTCTGTGGAAGATGAAGACGGCAGCATCCGGCGAAAAACATCACCGTGTCGGCTATCGACCTGCGGCTGGGCAGGGTTTCTCTGGTGTGTACGGATATTACCAGCTCGATCCGGGAGCAGCAAAGTCTGCTGAGTATGCTGGCTTATACCTTGGAGTTGGCGGGCATGATTGACGTCAGAAGCAGACGCTTCGTCATGTATACCCGGCAGATGATCCTGGAAAATCTGCCCCCCCTATATCAGCGAAGATTACCATATAACACAGGAGGAATTTTGCGAGAGCCTATGTGGAGGAGAGCCAGGCCAGGACACACGCAGGCAGTTCTGCCTGGAAACGATGCTTCAGCGCGGCTCTGCGAGACGCCCGCCGGCTACGAGTTTATTCTTTCCTTTCCTGGGAAGAGACGGGGAGGGCTGCGGTACAAACAGATCAACGTGCTGTGGGGGAGACCAGCGCCGCGAAACCATTTGTATGGTACGGGCGGATATTACCGAGGCCCTGGCGGCGGAGCGGCAGGGCAAAAAAATCGCTGGAGAAGGCGCGCTGACCTGGGCAGAGGAGGCAAACCGGGCAAAAAGCGATTTTCTCCTCCATGAGCCATGACATCCGCACGCCGATGAACGCCATTATAGGGATGACGGCTTTGGCGCCAGCGCACCTGGGCGACCGAGCGTGGATGCAAGACTGCCTGCAGAAAATTTCCATTTCCTCAAAACATCTGCTCAGCCTGGTTAACGACGTGCTGGATATGAGCCGGATTGAGAGGGGCCAGATCACTTTAAACCCGGTGCCGCTGTCGATTCCTGGGCTTACGGAACATCTGGCCGTTATGATGGAGGCCCAGGCCAAGGAAGCCGGTGTTGCGTTTGCCGTTCGAACACGGGGCGTTTCTCATCCTGCTTTTTATGGAGATTCCCTGCGCATTGACCAGGTGCTGATCAATCTTTTGAGCAACGCGGTCAAGTTTACGCCGGAGGGCGGCAAAGTCGATTTTCTCACAAAGGAGATCCCGCCTATCCAGGGGGAAGGCCGGGTCCGCTACCGCTTCACAATCCGCGATACGGGGATTGGAATGCCGGAAAAATTTTTAAAAACAATTTATGAGCCGTTTGCGCGGGATACCCGCGCAGTGCACATCGAGGGAATGGGCCTCGGCCTGAGCATTGTCCGCGGCCTGGTGGAGCTGATGCAGGGCGATATCTCTGTAGAGAGCCGACCGGGCAAAGGCTCGATTTTCCGGGTAGAGCTGGAATTTGATGCCGCGCCGGAAAAAAACGTGCCTGCACCAGAGTCCGCCGGAGAATCTGCCGGACGAAATGAGGCCGAGTTGTTTTCCGGCCGCCGGTTCTGGTGGCGGAAGACAATGCCCTCAATGCGGCAATTCTCTGCGAGATTCTGAAGGGGTACGGGGCACAGCTTGTCGTGAAAGAAGACGGCGTGCAGACGGTGCGGGCTTTTCAGGCGGCGGCGCCAGGGACCTACGATGCCATCCTGATGGATATTCAGATGCCGAATATGAACGGATATGAGGCGTCCGCGCGGTCCGTGCCCTGACAGGCCGGACGCAAAACCATTCCGATCGTTGCCTTGACAGCCAATGCTTTTGCAGAAGATATTCAGGCTGCCGCCAATGCGGGAATGACAGCCCATGGCGAAGCCTATTGATATAGCCGTGCTGCAAAAACACTCAGCAGTGTGCTGGGCCAATAAGAGCCAACGGAAGTGCGCGGAAGGATAAAACTGGCAGGAAGCTAAGCTTGACTCGCGTGCGGCCCGAAAAGCGAGGAGTTATGAGAATGCGAAAATTGTAAAAAACAAGCGAGTTCCCGATAAGCCGGAGCCAACAGCTGAGCGTTATCAGTACGGTAGTCCTCATTGTGCTGATGCTTTTGCTACCTTATCATGAATATCAGTAACTCCACAAAGTTGGCGGCGCGCAGACGGAAATCATATCCAATCACCCATTCGAGGTAGTCATTTTCTGCTGGCGATGTAAAACTCTATGTGTCCGAGATGAGCCTGCGCACCAGCCGGCTTGTCCGCCACTTCGCGCCGACGACGTGGAATTTTCAGGGCCAGCTTAACCGCTCACTGGGAACCCCCAAAATCGAGGCTTTATCACAAACGATGCGGAAGATGTGCAGGTGCTGAAAGATACTCTGGCGCTTTTGCAGACGGAGCAGGCGGACTACCTGGTCTTTTTTATGCCCGGTCGGATACCCACGGCGGAGGAATAGAAGCCTATGCACAGGGAGCATCTGCAGCCGGTCTACGATGAGGTGCTCCGCCAAACAGAGGAGATTATTTCAATTGCCCAGGCGAAAAAGTGGGGTATGGCGAAACAGCGGAAATTTTGCGGCTCACCAATCTGGTTGGTTCCATTGTGCTGATGACGGCGATGGTCGGCGTTCTCCTGGTTTCCCAGTATGTCCTTCACCGCCAGCGAAAAAGAGCTGATTTTACCGCAGCAAGCTTTTGACAATTTATCGCTGAGCATTGACGATGCATTTATCATACGGGACGCCCGCACCGGCGTGATCAACTACCGCGGCCTCAACCTGAAAGAATATTGGGGAACGACATAGCGGATGTGGAAGATCTTTACCGGGGATTGAAGGAGGAGGACGCACAGGCGTTTCGGGAAGGGGTAAAAATCCTCAGTTTGTTTCACCGCTGGAAAGATTGGTCAGTATACAAAACCAAATCGCGAGAAATGCTGGATGCTGATCCGGATCTACCGAATGGAAGAGACGGCCAATCCGCAGCTCATCACAGTGATTTCCGACCGCACCGACGAGGTTCGGTCGCGCCATGCTGCAGGAAGCCATGCTGACAGCAGAGCACGCCAACACGGCCAAAAAGCGAATTTTTATCCCGCACATGAGCCACGAGATCCGCACGCCGATGAACGCCATCATCGGCATGACAACGATTGCGGCAGCCTCAGTCAAAGACCCTGCCAGGGGTGGAGGACTGCCTCTCAAAAATCACCTTTTCGTCAAGCACCTGCTGATGCTGATCAACGATGTGCTGGATATGGCAAAAATAGAGAGCAACAAAATGATGCTGCAAAATGAACCCTTTGATATTTTTGAAGTCATAAACGGCTATGTGTCTGCCGTTTACGCACAGGCAAAGGCAAAGGGAGTTGCGTTTCAGGAAACCATGGAGGGTTCGGCGAAGATGTCGTCTTTATCGGGGATTCGCTGCGGCTCAAAACCAAATCCTTTTTTTAAATCTCGGCTCCAATGCGGTGAAGTTTACCGCCGGGGGCAGCATCCGGTTAAATGTCTCCCGTCACAGCACGAAAAATGTTGCGGATATCGTGCGTTTTTCCTTTCCGATACGGGAATCGGCATGACAAAGAGGCCGTCCAGCGCATCTTTCAGCCGTTTGAGCAGGCCGATGCCTCCATTTCCAAACGCTTTGGCGGCACAGGGCTCGGCATGTCCATCACCCGGAACCTGGTTACGCTGATGGGCGGCCAAATCCAAATAGAGAGCGAACTGGGCGTAGGAACCACCTGCATCGTGGATTTGCCATTTGAAAGAGGGAAGAAAGCAGCGTGACAGAGCCCGATTTTTGAACAGCAGGGGGCTGCAGGCGCTGGTTGTGGACGATGAACAGCAGGTGTGCGAGCAGACCGCCGTGCTTCTTGAAAAAAATTAAAATATGTGCCGAGTGGCGCCTGTCCGGCGCCGAAGCGGTGGAACGCGTAAAAGAGACACACCGCGAGGGCCGGGATATCGACCTGTGCCTGATCGACTGGAAAATGCCGGATATGGACGGAGTGGAAGTGACCCGCCGCATCCGCCGGGAGGTGGGAAACGATGTTCCCATCGTGATGATTTCAGCATATGATATCTCTGAAGTAGAGGAAGAGGCTCGGGCCGCGGGCGTCAACGGCTTCCTTCCCAAGCCTCTCTACCGTTCCTCTGTCTATGCCGCAATCAAAGATGCGCTGAAAAAGCAAAGGGCAGCAGTCTGCTGACGGGGAAGAGAAGCCGGCCAGCAAGCCGCTCGACGGGTTTTGTTTGCTGATGGCGGAAGACAACGCACTTAACTCGGAGATCGCGGCGACACTGCTGCGCATGAACAGGGGCCGCGGTGGACTGCGTGGAGGACGGACAGCAGGCAGTGGATGCCTTTCTTGCCTCAGAGCCCGGCAGTTATGATGCCATCCTGATGGATGTACAGATGCCGGTCATGGACGGTCATGAAGCCACGAGGTGTATCCGCGCTTCCAGCCATCCTCAGGCCCTCACGGTTCCTATCATTGCGACGACAGCTAACGCGCTTCAGTGACGACATCTCAGCCGAACTGGCGTCCGGCATGACCGACCATGTCAGCAAACCGCTGGATGTTACACAGCTTTGCAAAACCCTTTCCCGAGTGCATCCGCAGAACCGGCAGCTGAAAAAACAAGCGGAAAGAAAACCTACCGGCCGGCGTTTTAAAACGCCGGCCGGTAAATTTTTTTTTATGCACGGCAAGTTTCTTATGCATGGCATCATGATAAAATAAAGGCGGCGGAAAATTCAATTTGGGAAGTCTGCAATAGGGACACTTGGGGCTTTTCAAGCAACCCCTTTCGGTGATATAATATAATGCTGAATAAACATCAGCACATTCAGGTGCAGCCCGATGAAAAAGGCCGCTTCGCCGGCTTTGCCCTATAACATCGTTATTGCCTCTTGAAAAGTGAAAATGGCGCTGATTTGAACTTCTGAAAAATAAAATTTCTGGTTAACATGAATTCTAGTAAAGAGGGGATGACTTTGGAACAGCAAAGCAAAAATTTGAAGTAGTGTCTTCCTACAAGCCGTCCGGCGACCAGCCGGGGGGCAATTGAAACTTACTGCAAAAGGAATCGAGCTTGGCTTTGCGGAACAGACGCTTTTAGGCGTTACCGGTTCCGGAAAGACCTATACCATGGCAAAGGTAATCGAAAAAATTCAGCGGCCGACCATTGTGCTCGCACAATAAAACACTGGCCGCGCAGCTTTTGCGAGTGAGTTTAAAGAGTTTTTCCGGAAAATTCTGTGGAATACTTTGTCAGCTACTACGATTATTACCAGCCGGAGGCTTACATTGCCCATACCGACACGTATATAGAAAAAGACGCCTCGATAAACGATGAGATCGAGCGGCTCCGCCACAGCGCCACGGCGGCCCTGTTTGAGCGGCGCGATGTCATCATGTCGCCTCTGTTTCCTGCATCTACGGCCTGGGGACCCGATTGACTATCAAAACATGGTCATCTCCCTGCGTACCGGGCAGACAAGGGAGCGGGACGAGCTCTTAAAAAACTGGTGGAAATCCGATACGAGGAGAAACGATATCGCGTTTGACCGCAATATGTTCCGCGTGCGCGGAGATACCGTGGAAATCTACCCCGCCTATACAAGCGACCACGCGGTGCGCGTGGAGTTTTTCGGCGATGAGATTGAGCGGATAAGCGAAATTGACGTGGTGACCGGGGCCGTAAAGCGGTATGTGTCCCACAAGGCGATTTACCCCGCCTCGCACTATGTGACAACGCCGGAGAAAATGGCGCGCGCCATACAGGAAATTTACAGCGAAATGGAGGCGCGCGTAAAGGAATTTGAAGAGAACGGCCAGCTCATTGAGGCGCAGAGAATCCGCCAGCGCACCATGTACGACATTGAGATGATGCGCGAGCTTGGCTACTGCACCGGAATTGAAAATTACTCCCGCGTCATTTCAGGCCGAAAACCCGGCTCCGCGCCGATGACGCTGCTGGATTACCTGCCCAAAGACTACGTCATGTTTGTGGACGAGCCATGTGACGCTGCCGCAGGTGCGCGGCATGTACGCCGGCGACCGGGCGAGGAAAAAAGAGCCTGATTGAGTTCGGCTTTCGCGCTTCCCTCCGCTTACGACAACCGACCGCTCAATTTTGAAGAGTTTAATGAGCATATTAACCAGGTAATCTATGTGAGCGCAACGCCGGGCGAATATGAGAGGATGCGCTCCTCCCAGGTGGTGGAGCAGATTATCCGGCCGACGGGCCTTGTAGACCCGAAGATTTTCGTCCGGCCTGTCGAGGGGCAGATTGACGACCTCATTGGAGAAATCAACAGCCGCACGGCGCGGCAGGGAGAACCCTCGTCACGACACTCACGAAGAAAATGGCGGAGGATCTCACCTTGTACCTCACAAAGGCGGGTATCCGCGTACGCTATATGCACCACGATATCGGCACCATAGAGCGCATGGAAATTATCCGGGACCTGCGCCTGGGTGAGTTTGATGTGCTGGTCGGCATCAATCTTTTGCGTGAAGGGCTTGACCTGCCGGAAGTGTCGCTCATTGCGATACTGGATGCCGACAAAGAGGGCTTTGCGCAGCGAGACCTCTCTCGTGCAGATCATCGGCCGCGCAGCCCGTAACGCGGAAAGGCGTTGTCATCATGTATGCCGATTCGGTAACGCCATCTATGCGGGCGGCAATTGACGAGACCGAGCGCCGCCGTGTAAAAGCAGATGGCGTATAACGAAGAACACGGCATTATTCCAAAGACCATCGTGAAAAGTGTGCGGGATTTGATTGAAATTTCCAGCAGTGCAGAAGAGTGCCCCGCAGGAGAGCGGCGAAGTGAAGATGACGCGGCGCGAGCGGGAAGAAGCCATAAAGAAACTGGAAAAAGAGATGAAAGAAGCCTCTAAAATGCTGGAATTTGAATATGCCGCAGTCTTGCGCGACAAAATTATTCGCCTCAGAGGAGAAAAATAGGGAGACTGAATTTGAAACTTGTAGAGATACTAAAGAACTTGACTAAAAACCCTGAGATTATCACTTTTATCGTTGCCATGGTCCCGATTATTGAGCTGAGAGGTGCGATTCCCATCGGCGTTGGCCTGGGCATGGGCACTGGTCCGCCATGCTGATAAGCATTTTCGGCAATTTGGTGCCGGTGCCGTTTATTATCATCTTTATCCGCCAGATCTTTATGTGGATGAGGAAAAAATTTCCCAAATTGGGCGGCCTCGTCGACCGGATGGAAAAAAAAGGTGGAAGATAAAAAAGAATTTATGTACAAATGGCAGCTGATTGGCCTTGTCATTCTTGTGGCGATTCCGCTCCCAGGCACCGGCGCCTGGACGGGCGCGCTTGTGGCCGCGCTTATGGATATCCGCCTGAAGCGCCGCGTTCCCGGCTATTGCCCTGGGCGTTGTAATCGCCGGGCTTTTGGTGACGGGGATAACGTTCGGGTTTACAGAAATTTTTGTATAATGTTCTTTTTTTTAGCAATTGCCCGCCTCCTGCATAGAATAGCGCAGGAGGGATAAAAAATGAGCCTGGTATTTCAGATAATCGTATCCGCCTTTTTGTGCCTTATCCTTTTTTGCACTTGTCTGGATGGCAAAGAGCAAGGCGTTCCTGCCGATAAAGGGCGGCGAGGATGTTAAGATATCCACCGTTGTGTTTGCCCGCGGCAGGGCCGAGAGCCTTCCAGCAGGTGATTGACGGGCTTTCCTTTTTATAAAATCCACCGGCAAGGCCCAGATGGATGTGATAATAGCCGATTCCGGCCTCGACGGCGAGGCGCAGAAAATGACGGAGATACTTACAAAAACAGCGAGGAGATCAAACTGTGCCGCGCGGAGGAGCTGTGCGCGCTTTTGGGGTGATGAGGAATGGATGAAAGCGGAAAGACCACACAAATAGAGGGGCGTGTTTCCAACGTCATTTACGCCAATGAGGAAAAATGGGTACGCAGTTTTGCGGCTCAGCACCGGCGGCGAGCCGGTGACGGCCGTCGGCTGTATTCCAGCGCCCTGCGCCGGAGAGGAACTGACGCTTTCCGGCCATTGGGTGACCCACACCTCTTACGGGCAGCAGTTTAAGGCGGAGGCGGTAAGCCGCCGCCTTCCTACCTCCAAACGCGCCATCTATGAGTTTTTGGCATTTGGCGCCGTAAAGGGTATCGGTCCGGTGCTGGCGGAAGCCATCGTCGGTGCGTTCGGAACAGAGCGCTTGATATTCTGGAGACAGACCCGGAACGCCTGGCCGAGCTGCGCGGAATAAGCCCGAAAAAGGCGCATACAATCGGCAAGAGTTTGCGCGCCAGATGGGGCTCCGGCGCCCGATGGAATTTTTGACGCGCTACGGCATCAAGCCGTATCTTGCTGTGCGCCTCTATAAAATTTACGGCAATGAAGCTATGGCGCCGTCCGGGAAAAATCCCTATATCCTGACGGAGGATTTTTTCGGCGCCGACTTTTGAGGCGGATACGCTGGCCTTTAAACCTCGGCTTCGGAGGCGACAGCCGCGAGGGGTGGAAGCGGCCGTCTGTTTGAATTAAAATACAATTTAAACAACGGGCACACGTTTCTCCCCTATCATAAACTGGTCATGGCGACAAACCAGCTCATTGACGTGGGTTCTGAGACTGTGGAAGAAGCGCTTTGCTCCCCTTGTGGAGAGCGGCTGCGTCATCACAGACGAGATAGCCGGGCAGAACGCATGTTATCTCGAGACCATATACGAGGCGGAGCTTTACACCTCCGAACGGGTTAAAGCAATGGCCGGCGTCCGGCGGACCGGAATGTTAACGTGAAAAAGTCGTTGCCGATATTGAAAAAAAGAGCGGCATCACCTACGCCGGGCTGCAGCGCATGGCGGTGGAGCTTGCGGCAAGCAGCGGCGTGCTCGTGCTTACAGGCGGCCCCGGAACCGGAAAAACAACGGCGGTGCGCGGCATTTTGGCCCTGTTTGATAAAATGGGGCTGAAACCGGCCCTCGCCGCCCCCGACGGGAAGGGCCGCAAAACGGATGAGCGAGCTGACCGGCCGGGAGGCCGTTACCATACATAGGCTCTTAGGCGCGGGATTTTCCGGGAGAGCGAAGAGATTGTTTTTGAACGCTGTGAGAGCGACCCGCTCACAAACGATGCCGTGATACTCGACGAGGCCTCCATGATTGACATCACCCTCATGGCTTCGCTTCTAAAGGCGATGAAGCCGGACTGCCGCCTGGTGCTCGTAGGCGATGCCGACCAGCTCCCTTCCGTCGGCCCCGGCAATGTTTTCAGCGATATCATCCGGAGCGAAGTGGTGCCCACGGTGCGCTTAAACGAGATTTTCCGGCAGGCAAGCAAGAGCCGGATTATAAAAAATGCCCACCAAATCAATGAGGGCATTGTCCCGGACTTAACGGAGAACGGAGGGGATTTCTTTTCCTCCAGCGCCCGACAAAAGAGCGCACTGCAGAGACGATAACCGGGCTCTGCGCCGAGCGGCTCCCCCAAAAATATGGGGGATCGACCCCAGCCAGATCCAGGTGCTTACGCCGTCCCGAAAGGGTGTTACCGGCACAGCCAGCCTGAACCAATGCATCCAGGCGGCCGTAAATCCGCCGGCTGAGGGCAAAAAAGAGAAGATTTACGGCGAATTTGTGTTCCGCGAGGGCGACAGGGTGATGCAAATTCGAAATAACTATGATATAATATGGAAAAAAACCGGACGGCATCGAATCGGGAATGGGTATTTTCAACGGCGACATAGGCCGGATAACGAAAATAGACCATGCCCGTGAAACCGTAACCGTGGAGTTTGAGGACAAGCTGGCGGTGTACACGTTTGACATGCTCGGCGAGCTTGAGCCGGCCTTTGCCATGACGGTGCATAAATCGCAGGGAAGCGAATACAGAGCGGTTGTACTGGCGGTTCAGCGCGAGGCGCCGGCGCTTCTGGCGCGCGGCGTGCTCTATACAGCGGTGACAAGGGCAAAGGAACTTCTCATTCTTGTGGGAGAAAGGGAAGTTGTCACCCAGATGACCATGAACAATAAGAAGCAGAAGCGCTACAGCGGACTGAAAGCAAGGCTCACAAGATAGCTTTTAACCACGATATACAAAGAGAAAACTTTTATAAGTGTGAAAGATGGTATAGGAATGCTGCCGCATGGCAGCTGTGGGGAAAGGTGATGTTATGGGTTTTATTAAAAATATTTGCGACCTTCTGTTTCCGCCGAAATGTGTATTTTGCGGCAAGTTTCTCAAAAAGGCGAGACGAATATCTGCAAAACCTGCGAAAGAGAGCTGCCCTTTACAGAAGGGGCCGGCACCTCATTGAGCGGCGACTTTTTCGATGTGTGCGTTGCCCCGCTCTATTACCGGGACAATGTGAGAAAGTCGATTTTAAAGTTTAAGTTCCGCGGGGCCATTGGGTATGCGGACTGTTATGCCAAAATTCTTGCCGACTGCATTGCGCAGAAGCTTTCCGGCAAGTATGATATCATCACCTGGGTGCCCATAAGCGATGAGAAATGAAAACCAGAGGATACGACCAGGCCATGCTTTTGGCGTTTGCCACCGCTCTTGAGCTGGATGATGTCGCGGTGGAAACGCTTGAGGAAAACGGCGGACAATCCGGCGCAGTCCACGCTTCAGGGTGTGGAGAAAGACGTGCAAACGTAGTCGGCGCCTATGAGGCGATTGACCGGGAGCTGATTTTTCAAAGCGGATTCTGCTCATTGATGATGTTGTGACGACAGGCGCCACGCTTTCCGAGTGTGCCCGCACGCTTCTCATGGCGGGCGCCGAAGCCGTGGTATTGCGCGGCGCTGGCAAGAAAATGAAGCGCAAATGATATAGAATGAAAAAGAATGCGTCAATACTATACCGAGTAATGGTGCATTTGTCTGCGATACGAACAATTTTGGAGGACTAAAATGATTTTCGGACGTGATATCGGAATAGACCTTGGCACGGCGACCGTGCTGGTGTCCGCGGTAAAGGGAAAGGCGTCGTCACGAGGGGGGAGCCGTCCGTCGTCGCGATGGATAAGAATACAGGCCGGCTTTTAAAGGTCGGCATGGCGGCCCAGCGTATGCTGGGCAGAACGCCGGGAAACATAGTGGCGATTAAGCCGCTGCGTGCAGGGGGTAATCCCGATTACGACATGACGGAGAGGCTTCTGCGCGAGCTGATACGAAAAAGTGAACACCTTCAGCCTCTTTAAGCCGCTCGTTGTGATTTCCGTACCGTCCGGCATCACGGAGGTGGAGGAGCGCGCGGTGATTGACGCGGCCCTGCAGGCGGGCGCCAGAAAAGTCTTTTTGGTGGAAGAGCCGGTGGCCGCTGCTTTGGCGCCGGGATTGATATCTCAAGCCCGAAAGGGCACATGGTGATTGATATCGGCGCAGGGACGACGGATATCGCCGTTATCTCCCTTTCCGGCGTGGTCGAGTCCGAGTCCTCGAAAGTTGCCGGTGAGGCGTTCAACGATGCCATTGTGAAATACATCCGCAAAAAGCACAATGTGCTGATTGGGGACACAACGGCAGAAGAGATTAAAAAGAGCATCGGCTGTGTTTTCCCGCGGCCGGAGACGAATTATATGGAAGTGAAAGGCCGGTGCCTCATGACAGGGCTTCCGAGGATGATTTCCATAAGCTCCTCGGAGATGATCGAGGCGTTTGAAGAGGTTTCCGAGCAGATATTGGAAGCCGTTCACCAGATGCTGGAGAGCATTCCGCCCGAGCTGGTTGCCGATATATCCGATAACGGCATCGTACTCACAGCGGCGGCAGCCTCATCTGGGGATGGACAAGACTTATTGAGAGCAGCACGAGCATCGCCACGCATTGCCGATGACGCGGAGATGTGCGTTGCCTATGGCATCAACAAATCGCTCGACTGGGTCAACGATATGCAGGACGGGCCGATTAACATTGCCCGCAGAAAGCAAATGCGCCAGTAACCGAATAAAAGAGAAGGCAGATATCCAGAGCGGATATCTGCCTGTTTTATTGTACCATGCATTTCATTTATGGTAGTATGCGTTGCCGCTGCCGGCTGTCCCTTTCGGGGCGGCGGACGTTTTTTATGTGCCGGCCCGCAAAGCGGGGCCTGTGCGCACGCGGCATAAAATGCAGTTTTCTTGGCAGGGGCCTGCCGGGAAAACAAAAGAGACCGCTTATTTTTCAGAGCTGTCAGACGGCGGCCCTCCTGTGTTTGCAGCCTCTGCCGCAGGCACCGCCTCGCCCGGCAAAACGAGCCCCTTCGGACTGGCTGTTTCGTGAGTAGAACCAGACGCCGCCGATTACAACGATGCCGCCGAGAACCGTGCAGAGCGAGGGTACCTCCGAGAGGATGAAAACGCCCCAAATGGAGGCGAAAACAGGCTCTAAAAGTTTGGAGGTGGACACAAAGGCCGCCTTTTCGTATTTTAAACCCCAGGTAAACACCATGTGGCCGAGAAGCGTGCACACAACGGCTAGAACAAGGGCGATGACCCAGTTTTCGTACCCGTAGCCAAAAAGCTGCGTGCCGGAGACAAGGCCGTAACCGAGAACAAAGACGGAACAGACCACATAGGTGGAAAAGGCGTAGAGGAGGGTGGACATATCGCGCCGCACAATGCGGCCGATGATGGTATAGCCCGCCATAAAAAACAGCGCCCAAAAGGGCAAGAAAGTCACCCCTTTTAAGCTGTCTGTCCCTTTGCCGGAGTCGGCAAAGGCGATGATGACAATGCCGAGAAACGTAGCGGCGATGCCAAACCAGCCTTTTTTTTCTGGATGCGTTCCCGGACGATGATGAACATGCCAGAAGGCGACGAAAAAACCTCGGTGTTCACAATCACAAGGGGAGGAGGCAATGCTGGTGAAGGAAAGCGCCTCCACAGAGGTCAAAAATGAAGGGCAGAGAAAACGCCGCCGCTCAGGCACAGAAGGTAGCTCCTAGAGGACGTTTTTTTTCACTTCGTCATGGTATTTCCACAAGATGATGGGCGCCAAAATGACCGAGGCCAGCATAAGCCGGTAAAATACCAAAGGGACGGTTGGACATGTGGAGAGCCGGATCAAAAATGGCTGAAAAAGACATTCCGCCGACGCCGAGGATAATGATAAGTTTTTTCATAGAAATCCCCCTAAAAATCCCAGCCTATGCCTCAAAAAACGGTTTATTTACTTGTCACTTATTTTGTGAAAATAGACTCCGAATAACGGACGGACTCCATCGCGTCCTTACAATAGGCGTCTGCATGAATCATCTCGGCGTATTCGGGGTTCAGCACCGCGCCGCCGACCATGACTTTGCACCAGGGCGCCTCTTTTTTTGAGCTGGGCGATGGTAGCTTCCATGGCGGGGACGGTTGTGGTCATCAGGGCGCTGAGGCCGACAAGCGAAATGTGCTCCTCGACAGCGGTTTTTACAATCGTCGGAGGGACGTCTTTCCCCAGGTCGAGAACATCGTACCCGTAGTTTTCCAAAAGGGCGCTGACAATGTTTTTGCCGATGTCGTGTATATCCCCGTGTACGGTAGCGAGGATGATTTTCCTTTTTTCTCGCGCTGCCGGCCGTTTTTCCCTAAGGTGGGCATTGATCTCTTCAAAAGAGGCTTTGGCCGCCTCCGCGCTCATGAGGAGCTGGGGCAGAAATACCGTGCCGTTTTCAAAGCCCTGGCCGACGATGTCAAAGGGCCGGGACCAGCATGTCGTTGATAATTGCAAGCGGGTCCAGTGCTTTCAGCTAAACGCCGCGTCACCTCTGCCGACCTATCGGAAAGGCCCTTGGTAATGGCGCGGATGAGGGCCGTTTTATCGTCCTGCGGCTCGGCAGCCTGCGCTGTGTTTTCATTTTTGGCTGTCAGAGAGGCGGCAAAATCAAAACGCCTCACACTGGTCGTCCAGGTCGTACAGGGCGCAGAAGCTGAAATAGGCCTTGCGCATCTCCTCGCTGCCGGGATTGATGATTGCCGCGGAGAGCCTCGCTGCATGGCCAAGGTGAAAAAAGGCAGCGTTTAAAACCTCGCGGCAAGGTAGGCCGAAAGAGATGTTGGACACGCCAAGCACCGTTTTTCCGCCTTGATGCGCAATTTCCCAAGTGTATCGAGCGTTGCTTTGGCCAAAGCGGTGTTGGCGCTGATGGGCATGGAGGGGGGCATCTACCACGATATCGCACCGGTCAATACCGTAGCGCTCCGCCGTTTTGTAGATTTTTTCGGCAATCGCCAGGCGGCGGCTTCCCGCCGTATCGGGGATGCGCTCTCGTCTAACGTGAGGGCGACGACAACGCCGCCGTATTTTTTAACAAGCGGAAAAATTTCCTCCATGCTGCTCTGCTTGCCGTTGACGGAGTTGATCATGGGTTTGCCGTTGTAAACGCAAACGCGCATGGCGCGCTCCATCGCTTCAGGGCTGGGGTGTCAATCTGAAGGGCAGGTCTAAAACGCTCTGCAGTTCTTTTTATCAGCTTTTCAATAACAGCGGGCTCGTCAAGCTCAGGCAGGCCAACGTTTACATCAATATATCTGCGCCTTTTCCTGCTGTGCAATGCGCTTCCGGACAAGACGTAACTGATGTCGTTTTCCCCGGAGGGTTGCTTGAGGCGGGCCCTTGCCGGTCGGGTTGATGCGCTCGCCGATGATAACGGGGCGTTTGGCAAATTCCACTGCGTGCGTATAGGAGGAGACGAGCGTACGGCGCTTTTTTGAGAACAGGCCGAGCTCCATCCCCCGCTTTTTTCCACCAGGGCTTTGATGTGCTCCGGCGTTGTGCCGCAGCAACCACCGACAATTCTGGCGCCGAGCTTCACAATGTCGGCCATGGTATCAGCAAATTCCTGCGGGGCAATGTCAAATACGGTGCCCTCTTCGGAGACGCGCGGCAGGCCGGCGTTGGGGTTTACGATAATGGGCACGGAAGCGTATTCATAAAGCACCGGGACGATGCTTTTCATCTGCTCCGGCCCCAGGCCGCAGTTGATGCCGATGGCGTCCGCCCCCAGCCCTTCTAAAAAAAGAGCGACCATAGAGACCAGGTCGGCCCCGGTGAGCATTTTTCCGGAGAGGTCGTACACCGTTGTGGCAAAAACCGGCAGGCTGCAGTTTTCTTTCGCGGCGAGCATGGCCGCGCTTCACCTCGTAGCTGTCGCTCATGGTTTCAATGGCGATGAGGTCCACCCGCACCGAGCGCCGATGCGCACCGGCTCGGCGAAAATTTCCACCGCATCCTCAAAATCCAGGTCGCCCAGGGGCTTTAAGAGCTTGCCGGTCGGCCCCAGGTCAGGGTAACGTAGTAGTCGTTTTTCGGAATTTCGGGGTCTGCCTTGGCGCGCTCGATGGCCGCTCGCGCGTTTTTACAGCGGCGGCAATGATATCCTCAAGGGAAAAGCCACCGTCATCCCCTGGAAAATTCAGGCGGTTTGCGCTGAAGGTGCAGGCGTTGAGGATGTTGGCGCCCGCTTTCAGGTAACGGTAGTGCAAATCCACAATCACTTCGGGATGGAGGATGTTCCATGTGTCGAGCAGTTCACCCGGCTTTTAACCCGGCTTTTTGGAGGGAGGTGCCGGTACCGCCGAATCAAAATATAAAAGGCCCGTTTTGAGCTTATTTAATAGGTTCATAAAGGATGCTCCTTTGCAGTTAAAGTGCGCGAAATGCGCAGTCCGTCTTCGGGGCAGGACTCGCAGCCAGCGCAGCGGGATGCATTTGGTGTTGGTTTTGGAAAGGCCGATAACGGCGCTTACCGACTTGGTGGGCGTCATCAGCAGGTTGTCAGCAGAGAGATCCCCGCCTTGCGAGACAGTCAAGCGAAAAGGTCTTTCTGGCGGGAGAAAATCCCCATAACCCGGACTGGTGGGGCCGGAGGTAGAGAGATTCGCTTGCGAGCTCGTTTAGCAAATTCCATTGAAAGTCCAAAACTCCTCGCTGGCAGCGGCGCCAGCGCCTGGAAGGCAGGGAGCCTTGCCGGGCGGATACGCTGTACCGCTGAATCAGGCAGGTCATACAGGGCCGACAGTAGCTGCAAGCAGAATAATCTCCGTACAGCCGGCCAGGTTTTTCCACAGACTGCGGCTTGCAGCAAAACCCAGATGGATGGCGGGCTCGCTGCCAAGGATATGGGCAGCCCATCGCCAGCGAACTTTAGCCAGGCGGCAGCAGGCGAAACTCAGCCGTGCACTCTTCAATTAGTGATTCGATTTCCGCCGTCGGCTCTGTATTTTTGAAACCGAGATAGAGAAGCGTTTCGCTGCGCTGATGCGGATATCCGCCGTGGAGCAGCTGCGAGACAATTTCTGTTTGGCGTATCATGCCTGCTCCTTTTATCGAGGGGATAAAGATTGGACAAGCTGCGCTGAATGTTTGCCGCAATCTCAGGTTTGTTCATGGTACACACGTGCACATTGTTCACGCCGTTGCCAAAAGGTCGATAATCTGTTCCGTGGCGTAGGCGACACCGGCCTGGGCATGGCTTTGGGATCTGAGCCGAATTTATCCACAATGGCTTTGAAGCGGCGCGGCAGGTAGGTGCCGGAGGCCGGCAGATCCGTCAATCTGCTGCCGTTTGTCACCGGCGCATAATGCCGGCAACGACAGGGACGGTAATGCCTTCCGCAGCCTGTATAAATAATTGTATAAAATGTTGTTGTCAAAAAACATTTGGGTGACCAGAAAATCACCGGCCTCCACCTTCATTTCAGGTGGGCAATGTCCTCCTGCATGGTTTCCGATTCGACATGCCCCTCCGGATAGCATGCGCCGCCAATGCAAAAAGTCTCCATGCGCTTTGATATCCTGTATCAAGTCGGCGGCGTGGCGGTAATCAAAACGGCGTGCTTTCAGGGAAGTCCTCGGAATGTCGCCGCGCAGAACCATAATATTTTTCAATACCGCCCCGCTCTTTGAGGCGCTGAAGCTGGTTTTTGACATGCTCGCTGTGGAGGAGATGCAGGTGAGATGGGCGAGCGGCGTAACGCCGTGGCCATTGTGAATTTCAAGAAGCGATTTTACCGTATAGTCGCTTTCCGCCGCCGGCGCCGATAAGTAACGCTCATAAAATCTGGACGGACAGAGCAATTTCCGAAATCGCGTGTTCAACCGACGCATAGAGGTCCGAAGTTTTCGGCGGAAAACCTCAAAAAGACATCGTCGGACATTTTTTGGAAAACAATCCAGATAATTTCATAAAAAGTGCTCCTTCCCATTGTGGTGTTCATGGACGGAATTATATCACTATTTTAAAATGATTTGCAAAATTTTTTAAGGGGTTTTCTCAAATTTGTATAGTTGATTCACGGGGGGAAAGTGATAAAATTTTTTTAAAGTTTTAGTTGAGGGGAGAGAAGAGGGGAATGTTTAAAAAATAATGGTGCGCCTTTCGGCGCGGGTCGTAATTTTCCTTTACCATTTTTATATTTCTACTTATTCCATCATGAGACGATTGCCTCTTTTTGTGGATTTTAAGCTGTTCGGTAAATTTACACCGCTGCGTCCTCTGGATTGTTTTGATGCTGGGATGATACTGCATCTTCTGCCGAAATCGAAAATTACCATGAGCGGCAGAAAAAGCCGGCCGGGCACGTATACAGAACCGGCGAAGATGGGTATAGCCGGCTGGAGCTTTTTGGAATATGTCCAGCAGGCGAATCTCCAGGCATGGAAGGTCATGCCTGGAGTTACCTGCTGGACGCGACCAAAGCTCCAGCCGTGCTCGCCGGTTCGTGCCCGGCAACTGCCGCTCATGGTAATTTCGATTTCGCGGTCATCAATCAGAACGTACGCTGTGCTAAAGTACCAGGCTGGCACAAAATCCACAAAAACAAACAAATGATACGACCGCTTTTA
>VOFI01003379.1_pt1 | contig 20899 bp, 30 predicted proteins | sample 5384131 | NCBI WGS metagenome assembly VOFI01 (sample SAMN12384728, study PRJNA508395) | human gut metagenome | isolation source: healthy gut H | host: Homo sapiens | reverse complement strand
GCCTCTACAGTACGCAGTTTATTTAAAGTTTCGATTTTCTGATTTGTATTACTCATTCTAGTATATCCCTTTCCTATTTCTCCATATAACAAGAATTATACCTGTCTGTCCGAAAGAAGTCAATTTATACTCCCTTATTCCACTTGATTATCTTCGTATTTTCCTATATCATATGTGTTTAGTGGCTGTTTTTACAATATTTTTACTCTTTTATCAGAACAGAAAGGAATGAGAAAATGAATCAGGAAAATACATCTGCACCTGCAGAAAACAAAATGGGTACCATGCCCATCGGAAAACTATTATTTAATATGTCTCTGCCTATGATGATTTCTATGCTGGTACAGGCTTTGTACAACATTGTAGACAGTATTTTTTGTCGCTAAATTATCGGAAAATGCACTGACCGCCGTTTCACTTGCCTTTCCACTCCAGACACTGCTTATTGCAGTTGGAACTGGAACCGGTGTCGGCATGAATGCACTCCTTTCCAAATCACTTGAGAGAAAAATTTCAAAAAAAGCAAATGCAACTGCAAGCAACGCGCCATTTTATATTTTTTCAGCTATCTCGTATTTTTCATTCTTGGCTTTACGATCGTCCGTCCTTTTTACGCAAGTCAGATTGGAAATGCTGACCAGGAGATCATGGAACTCGGAATTGAATACTTAAGCACCGTCATGATTTTTTCTTTCGGGCTGCTTGCACAGGTCTTCTTTGAGCGTCTTCTTACTTCAACCGGAAGAACCATCTTCAGTATGACTTCCCAGCTGACAGGGGCAATCACTAACATCATTCTTGATCCAATCTTGATCTTCGGACTTCTCGGAGCTCCGAAAATGGGTGTGACCGGAGTTGCTGTTGCAACCGTGATCGGACAATGCGTTGCCGCACTTGTCGCCGGATTTTTTGTAACCACCGGTACAATCATGATGTAAAACTGAAGTTTCATGGATTCAGACTCGATTTCCATATTATCGGCACCATTTATGCAGTTGGAATTCCAACGATTATTATGCAGTCCATCGGATCGGTTATGACTTACTGCATGAACCGCATCCTGATCGAGTTTTCATCAACCGCAACTGCTGTATTCGGCGTTTACTTTAAGCTACAGAGTTTCTTCTTCATGCCGGTATTCGGTCTCAACAACGGCATTACACCGATCATTGCCTACAATTATGGTGCCGGTCAGAGAAAACGTATGCTCAAGACGATCAAGCTCAGTATGCTGGTTGCCTTCTGCCTCACCTTCATCGGATTCCTCTGCTTTGAAGGAATCCCACAGATACTTTTGGGTATGTTCAATGCATCGGACGAGATGCTCACCATCGGAGTTCCTGCCCTGCGGATCATCGGAATCCACTATCTGATCGCATGGTTCTGTATTGTATCAGGAACAGTATTTCAGGCTCTTGGAAAAGCATTTTTCAGTATGATCGTCTCCATTATGCGTCAGTTATTTGTACTGATTCCTGCCGCATATATCCTTGCAAAAGCTTGGCGGTCTTCATGTAGTGTGGTGGTCGTTCCCGATTGCGGAGGTCATTTCACTTATGGTATCCTCCTTCTTCCTGGTACGGATCAACCGGACGATCATTTCCAGGGTTCCAGAGGGAAAGCTTTAGTAGAACTGTGCTCGGATAGTTCCTCTGATAGTGAAAAAGAAGATTTTCACGTGTCGATTCAGATCCGCGAAAATCTTCTTTTTATTTTAACTTTATCTTACATAAATCCCTGTATGGATTCGTCCTCGCAAGCCCAATCTCAACCGCTTCACCTGTAAACGGTGCAAACTGGTTCTGCATCACAACAAATGCCTCCCGCATTTCCGCCTGGTTCAGTCTTTTTCCCAGTGTTGTATGCGGAGACCAGGAAAACGGCTGGTATCTGCTCTGGATCCGTACCCCCTCCAGATATCTGATCTTTGAGAAAACAGACTCTGACAGCTTTTGCAGATATGCATTTAAAACCGGTGACAAATAAATTGTATGTGGCAGAAACATCCCTACCGAGCACCAGAAAATCTGTCCTTTTTCAAATTCCTGTTCCATTGCCGTAAAGCCGGCGATTGCTTTCTCTTCTTCTGCCATATCAAATGCCGACAAGGTAATATGTGGCGGAACCTTTCCGTTAATCATCGCCATATTGCCCGTTCTTTGCGCAATCTGTTCCATATATAACTGGATCTTCTTGTTTGTCCCTTCGTCAAAATAAAGTGATATCAGGTACATACTATCCTTTTTAGCCCAGCTGACTGCCGGATCATATCTTCCACTACGATATCGTAAATCTCGCCAATACTATTACAATATTCCATAATCTTCCATGGCTCGTTCGTATGGAAATGAATCTTCACCAGATCTTCATCACCTGCTGCGATCAGACTGTTACCTTCAAAATGTTCTGTAATATAATCTGCGATATCATCTTCATCCAGATCTTCGTCTCTTCTGTCAATCAAAAGCTGCGTATCATAACGGTATGCAAACTGATCCTCTTCTACGTCTATACTGTGTACATTTCCCATCTGTTTGTTCCTCCTTACTCAAAGTTCAAGAACAGTATAGCATATTTTTATTTGTTATCAAATGAAATATTTCTGACCATATTCCGGTTGATCAGCTGTATTCCCTTTTTTCCCTGCATCCACTTTTTGGAATCCGTAAAGGATTACCGGAAAATTGACGGACTTATACTTGAATGATTTACTTTGTCGCAGAATTACGGCAGTGCTCAATCTTACGAACAAGTTCGTTCGATTGACGGGCGTACGCCTTGAATGGATTACTTTTGTCGCAAATTTACGGCAGTGCACAATCTCACGAACATAGTTCGTTCGATTGACGGGCGTACGCCCTATAAATAACTCAAGCCGAGGTCAAATTCCTGCTAGCAGGATTTGACCTCGGCTTTCCTTATTTGCACTGCCTATTTTTTGCACAATGTTTATGATCTTCTTCGGAACGTAGATTTCTTTTACGATATTTCCTGTAAGTTTATCTGCGATTGCTTCTTTTCCGGCAGCGATTGCTTCTTCTTTTGTAGTCTCTGCGGAAATTTTGATGACTGCTCTTGTTTTTCCATTGATCTGTACCGGAATTTCGATTTCATCATCTTTCATGGCTTCTGTATCGTATTTTTGGCCATCCGGCACGGAATACGCTTTCTTTGTTGCCAAGTTCTTCCCAGATTTCTTCTGCCATATGTGGTGCAAATGGTGCCAGTAATACAGCAAGGGTATCCAGAGTATCTCTGTCTACTCCGCCTTCCTTCTTAGCGATCGCAACCAGTGTATTTGTATGCTCCATGAATGCAGAAATAACGGTATTCAGGCTGAAGCTGTTCAGACGGTTTGTGATGTCATGAACAAGTTTATGACGTACTTTGATCATTTCTTTGGTTCGTTTTATATCTTTATCCTTGCTATCCATAAGCAGATTCCAGATTTTCTTAAGGAAACTGTTTACACCATCGATTCCTCTGTCATCCCACTCTGCATCCAGTTCTGGTGGTCCTACGAAGAGTTCGTAAATTCTTAAAGAATCGCATCCATAATCTCTTACAAGATCATCCGGAGACACGACATTTCCTTTCGACTTACTCATTTTGATACCATTCTTACCAGTGATCATACCCTGGTTGAACAGTTTGATAAACGGCTCATCAAAATCGATCACACCGATATCGCACAGGAACTTGGTGTAGAAACGGGAATACAGCAGATGCAGTACTGCATGTTCAACACCGCCGATGTACATATCAACCGGAAGCATCTCATCTGCTTTTTCTCTTGATACAAGTTCTTCGGAATTATGGCTGTCCACATAGCGGAGGAAATACCAGGAAGATCCAGCCCACTGCGGCATTGTGTTTGTCTCACGTTTTGCCGGTTTTCCACAAACAGGACAGGTTGTATTTACCCACTCATCGATTCCCGCAAGTGGAGATTCTCCTGTTCCTGTCGGTTCATAAGATTCTACATCCGGCAGTCTCAGCGGAAGCTGATCTTCCGGTACCGGTACAGCGCCACATTCCGGACAATGTACGATCGGAATTGGCTCGCCCCAGTATCTCTGACGAGAGAATACCCAGTCACGCAGCTTGTAATTCACAGTTGCACGTCCAATACCTCTCTCTTCGATAATGTGTGGTGCTTCTTTCTTAAGGACAGAGCTTTCCATGCCATTCCATTCTCCGGAGTTGATCATTGTTCCGGCAGCTTCTGTGTACGCTTCTGTCATGTTCTCGATTTCTTTCCCATCTTTAGCAATTACCTGAATGATTGGGATGTTGAACTTTGTAGCGAACTCAAAGTCACGGTCATCATGCGCCGGTACACACATGATCGCACCTGTACCGTAGTCTGCCAGTACATAGTCAGAAAGCCAGATCGGAACCTTTGCTCCGTTCAGAGGGTTGATCGCGTAAGTTCCTGTAAATACACCTGTTTTTTCTTTATCCTGCAGACGGTCTACATTAGACTTCATAGAAGAGTCGAAGATATATTTTTCTACTTCTTCTTTGTGTTCCGGTGTTGCAAGCTCTCTTTGCAAGTTATGTTCCGGTGCAAGTACCATGAAGGTTGCTCCATGAAGCGTATCTGGTCTTGTTGTGTATACAGTGATCTTATCATCTTTTCCTTCTACCGGAAAATCTACTTCTGCACCGTAAGATTTACCGATCCAGTCTGTCTGCATCTTTTTAACTTTTTCCGGCCAGTCAAGCTTGTCCAGGTCATTTAAACAGACGGTCTGCATATTTTGTGATACGCGGAGCATCCACTGACGAAGGTTCTTCTTTGTAACCAGCACCGCCGCAGCGTTCGCATTTTCCGCCTACAACCTCTTCGTTTGCAAGACCTGTCTTTACAAGACGGGCACCAGTTGATCGGGAATTCTTTTTCGTATGCAAGTCCTGCTTTAAACATTTTTACAAAAATCCACTGTGTCCATTTGTAGAAATTAGGATCTGTCGTATTCACTTCCATATCCCAGTCATAAACGGCTGCGATTTCATTAATCTGGCGTTTGATATTCGCGATGTTTGCTGCTGTCGATTTTGCAGGATGAGTTCCCATCTTGATCGCATAGTTTTCAGCCGGAAGGCCGAATGCATCCCATCCCATCGGATGAATGATGTAATATCCCTGAAGCAGTTTGTAACGGCTCCACACATCGGAGATAACATAGCCTCTCCAGTGTCCTACATGAAGACCGTTTCCTGACGGATACGGGAACATGTCCAGACAATAATATTTCTTTTTTCGGGTTGCCGTTTTCATCCACTTTCGGATTAACCGGATTCTCAGCCCATTTTTCTTTCCATTTCTTTTCGATTGCCTTATGATTATAAGGTACTGCCATTTTTCTTTCCTCCTGGTATTGTTTCAGTATATTTAATAGGAAATTTCATCAGGATTTCCTGTTAAATAAAAAATCTTTCGCCTCTTTTGATAAATTCAAAGAGACGAAAGATTAAATTCCGTGGTACCACTCTTCTTCGCCGCATCCCGGTAACATAACTTACGGTGCACTTAAGCACTTGTGATTCTATAACGGAATTCCCGCTTCTGCCTATATGAAAACCGTTAAGCAGAAGAACTCAAAGGCGAGTTCAAAGATCTGATCTGTTTGCCTTTGCACCGCCCGGCAGTTCTCTGTACAGACTCTAATCTTTTACTGATCCTTATCCTTGTTTTTTTTCATATACCTTGTTATTATAAAAATAAATACAAGTTCCGTCAAGAGATTCTTGATTGTTTTTTACGAATTCTTGATTATTTTTACCATTTAAAATTGATTTCCGTTATCTCTCAGCCATTTTCTATATTTTTTATAGTCCGGCATCCACGTCGCCACGACCTTCCAGAATGCGCGGAATGATTCATTTCTCTACGATGTGCCAGCTCATGCACCACAACATAATCCAGAACTCCCGAGCGGCATCAACACCAGCTTCCAGTTGTAATTGAGATTCCCTACGCTGCTGCAGCTTCCCCACCTGGTCTTCTGCTCCCGGATGGAAATACGCCCATAGGTCACACCCATTTTCCGGGCATAGTATCCGGTTCCTTGCACCTAATACTTCTCTTGCAAGATTCCGGTAATATTTCTTTTCTGCTTCCGGCATCTCTCTCTTTTTCCTGCCGCTTCATTGCATTTTCCTTCTGAAGCTTTACCTTCTGTCGGATCCAGTTCTCTTTTCCAGAAGAAACCGGTCAATCCGCTTTTTCTCACAGGAATAGGGTGCACGGACCGTCACCTTTCCTTCCCGGTCAACTTCGATTCCAATACTGCGCCTGTCTGACCGGATCAGATGATATTCTATGTCCACGACCGGATCACCTCCAGAAAGCGTTCTCCATATTTTTCAAACTTGAACTCTCCCACACCGGAAACTTTCAGCATAGCATTCTTATTTGTCGGTTTTTCGATACACATCTGCACAAGGGTCTTATCGGAAAATACAATATAAGGCGGAACTTTTTCTTCTCTCGCTATCTCTGCCCGCAGAGCGCGCAGGATTTCAAAAAGACTCTTCCTGCTCTTTATTCAGAACCAGTCCGGCCGTTTTCTTCACTTTTTTCTTCGGTGTTGTCTTCGCCTCTTTCTCCGGTTCTTTGCCATCTTCATTGTAAATGTCTCCTGCCCTGCAATCAGTGCTTCCGACTTTTCAGTCAGCTTCACAATCATATAAGAATCCGGCGTGGTCTTCAGATATCCTTCTGCCAGAAGCTGGTTGAATATCTGCCTGAGCTTCCACGATGGCGTCTTAGAAAGTACCCGTAAGCCGGACTGGCACCCATGCCATACTGCCGGATCTTCGCATTATTTGCTCCATGCACCGTATCCAGAATCACATTAATTCCATAACGCTGATGACTTTCTTTTTTACACACATGGCAAGTATCCTTGCCTCTGCCGTCATATCCACGGTATCAAACTGCGTCTTACAGTTTGAACAGTTCCCACAGTAATTGCTTCCGTATTCCCCAAAATACCGCAGAATATAATCACGCAGACATTCCTTTGTAAAACAATAATAAGTCATCTTTTTTCAAGCGCTCCTGATCCCGCTCTATCACGATCCGGCGCGTCAGTTCATCCAGTTCCTGATTGTCGCGGTTGTTCTCAATGAACATCTGGTTTGTGATCACATCCTGTCCGCTATATAAAAGCAGGCACTCCCCCGGCTCACCGTCTCGGGCGCAGTGTCCCACTTCCTGATAATAGGATTCCAAATTCTTCGGCATATTGTAATGTACGACAAAGCGGACATTGGATTTATCAATTCCCATCCCGAATGCATTCGTCGCCACCATGATCTGCTTCCGGTCATAAATGAAATCATCCTGATTATCACGCCGCTCCTGGTCTGTCAGTCCCGCATGATACCTGGTCACGGAAAACCCATCCATTTCCAGGAGTGCGCAATTTTCCTCCACCTGCTTTCTGGTCAGGCAGTAGACGATCCCGCATTGATCCGGATGCTCCTCAATAAATGCTTTGAGTGCGGCATATTTATTCTTTGGGAACTGTACCGCAAGGAACAGATTCGGTCTGTCGTAACCTGTCATTACTACTTCCGGATCCTCCAGCATCAGGATATCGATCATATCCTCTCTTACTTCTTTCGTCGCTGTTGCAGTAAATGCACTCACAACCGGCCCTTTGGAAGATACTCTACAAACTCTGTGATCTTTAAATAACTTGGCCGGAAATCCTGTCCCCACTGGGAAACACAGTGTGCTTCATCGACTGCGATCATAGAAATATCCACGCTCATAGCAAAATCCATAAACTCTGCAGTTTCCAGCCGCTCCGGCGCCACATAGATAATCTTATATCTTCCTTCTTTTTTGCAAAAGCAAGTGCCTTCCGGTACTGCCCCATAGTCAGGGAACTGTTCAGATAGGCTGCATGAACCCCTGCCTGGTTGAGGGATGCCACCTGATCCTTCATAAGAGAAATAAGGGGGAGATATCACAAGTGTAATACCTCCCATCATCAGCGCCGGAATCTGAAAACAGATGGACTTTCCGGCTCCGTTGGCAGTATGCCGAGTACATCCCGGCCGGACAGGATCGCATCGATCAGTTTCTCCTGTCCCGGTCGGAATCCGTCATAGCCAAAAAATTGCTTTAATACTTGAAATTTATCCAAGATATACTACCTCTTCTTCCGGTTTTCTGCGGATTCCATCTCCAGCATATAAAGAACCGGCTGCTTTGGAACCATCGGACGGTACGCTTCGTACTCGAACTTGACGGTTACTTTTTTCCAGCTTCTCTGTGTAATCTGCGCTGCCCTTCCAAGATTACATGGATATCCATAGAAACGGATATCATCTGCGCAGCAGGTCATGATCTGTCTTCCCGGAATCAGCATATTTGCCGGCATTCCCTTCGGACGGAAAAGCTGTGCAAGGAAGGTGATCTTCTTGTGCTCGTAGCGCTCCGGATGCTCATATGCATCCACATACCAGGTACCAAAGTCCACATCATCAATGAAGATATGGTCTGCTTTCAGATCATATGGCAGATCCTCTTCTGTCTGCGGGATAATATTGCCATCCACGCCTTCAAAAGATCAGCTGTGCCTGTGGGTTCTGGATCTTAAGGGCACGTCTGAACGCACTTCGGTCTGTATTTTTCCCCACAACGGTTGATGATGATCAACTCAGATTCTGTAAGCTGGTTCATCAGCATATTCCGCATATTCTTCAGGTACATGTCCAGCGTCTCACCGCTAACCGTTGAGTACACACCCTGAATCTCCCAGTTACGTGGAAAATCTTCATCCAGGATTTCCTGGAGATCCCAGGTTCCATTGTACTCAATGATCACCTGGACCGGATGATAGATCTTCTCACAGTTTTCAAAGAAAGTTTTATTTAACTTTTCTCTTTCTTCTATATTGAAGAGGAACAGTCCGTTCTCATCCAGATATTTTTCCGAGTACTCTTCCTCTCCCTCTTCACACTGCAAAAGCAATGTCGGACCTTCTTCGATCCATTCCTGCTTCATCAGTGTGTCCTTGATAAATGTTGTTTTTCCACTGTCCAGAAATCCTGTACAGATATATACCGGTGTTGTCATCATGCTTGCTCCTCCTAGATATGGAATAACTTAATCAGATCCTCTTCTTTGAGATCTGTTCCGATCACACATACACGTCCTGTGTAATCAGCCTGTCCCGCACGGACTTCATATTCGTCCGGAACCATATCAAACTGCTTCCAGGAACCGTCTGCCATCTGGATAATTCCTTTGGAACGAAGTACGGTTCCGTAAGCATCTGTCTCAGATAATGCTTTCAGCAGGTAATCCAGTTCTTCTTCTGTATACTTATGAGCAGTCTCCTTACCCCAGCTTGTAAATACTTCATCTGCATGATGATGCCCTTCGTGTCCGTGGTGATGGTCATGGCATCCGCAGGTGCAGTTCTTCATGATGGTGTTCATGGTCATGATCGTGGCATCCGCAGGTGCAGTTCTCATCATGTTCGTGATGATGCTCATGCTCTTCGTGATCGTGATGATGCTCGTGATCATGACCGCAGCCACATTCGTCATCATGATGATAATGATGTTCGTGGTCGTCATGCTCATGTGCATGTTCTTCCAGGATACCTTCGATCTCAGCGCCATGCTTTGCAGGGCATGCAAAACGGCATCTTTTTCCAAGTTCTTCCCAAGGTGTGGAAATAATGGTTGCCTCTGCATTTTTCTCACACGACATATGCACGCATTCTTCTACTTTTTCATCTGTCATCATCTGTGTACGGCTTACTACGATTGTTGACGCATGCTCTACCTGATCTTTGAAGAATTCTCCGAAGTTCTTGAGATAGATCTTTGCTTTCTTACCGTCAACAACTGTGATTCTTCCGTCAATCTCAATATCTGCCTCATCTTTGACACCCTCGATTGCTTTTACAACATCAGAAAGCTTTCCAACTCCTGAAGGTTCGATGATGACACGATCCGGTGTATAATCTACAAGTACTTTCTGAAGTGCTTTGCTAAAATCCCCCACCAGTGTACAGCAGATGCATCCTGAGTTCATCTCTGTAATCTCGATTCCTGCATCTTTTAAGAATCCGCCATCGATACCGATCTCGCCAAATTCATTCTCGATCAGGACAGTCTTTCTCCCGGAAATACATCCTCGATCAGTTTCTTGATGAATGTTGTCTTTCCTGCTCCCAGGAAACCAGAAATAATATCAACTTTCGTCATTTTTCGTTCCTCTTTTCTTATTATTATAATTTCATAAATTAGCCTTTTCTAACTGTAAATTGTTTCCGAGCTATATCGTATCACATTTCTTTAAAAGATGCAAATAAATAGCTTGTTAATGCATTGTGATTAGTGTATAATAGTTTTATAAAATCTCGTACTTTTTAGTACAAATTCATAAACAAAGGAGACTTGATAATATGGTTAAGTTATTGACAGGCCCAAAAGGAAGCGGAAAAACCCAGCAAATGATCGAACGTGCTAACGAAGCTGTAAAGACATGTGAAGGAAACGTATTCTTCATCAAGAAGAGCCACAGAGATACATACAGCTTATCTTTCAACATCAGAGCGATCTGCATGGATGACTATGATGTAATCACCAATACCGATGAATATCTTGGATTTATTTACGGTATGTTAAGCGCAGACCATGATATCAAAGCAATCTTTATCGACGGTATTTTTAAAGCACGCCGACATCACACTTGAGAACATTCCTTCTTTCATCGAAACACTGAAAAAAGATCTCCAAAGAAAATGATGTAGATTTTTATGTCAGCATCAGTGCAACGAATGAACAGCTTGGTAATGTAGATTTTGAAGATTGTACGCTCCTTAACTAAGATAGACATTATCCAAAAGGAGGGATGAAGATTTTCTGTAAATCTTCATCCCTCCTTTATGGTTTTCCAAATGTGCTTTTTATGCTATGATACCAGGGTCAAAAGGTCAGAAAGCCGATGCAAGCTTGCTTGCAAGAGGATTTTTGCACTCTCGCAATCTGGTATCAAAGGGCGTGTGAAAAAACGAAAGTTTTTTCATGCGTCCTTTGCTTATGAATACAACAGTAGTTATAGTTCATAAAAAAGTGTATAACTCCCCTTTCCCCATAAGAAAGCTATTATGGAATCCTATGCGGCAGTTGCAACTTTTTTTCTGTTTGTTGTGATATTTATAAAGATTGTGTCCAATAGAAACAAGAAATACTTCCAGCAGAACAGATTTTATTCCTCTTCGGACAATTCTTTTGTACCAACGGTCGTTTTTGATGATGCCAAATGTACCTTCTGCCTGAATAGATCTATTCATTCTTAGAAGTGCTCCCTGGATACTTTCAAGATTTTCAATTACTTCCTGATGCATCGCTGTAAGTTCACGGTTGATCCGAACGATACGGTTTTTATCTGTCTTTTTTTACATTGTTCTGCGTATGGACATCCGGAACAGTCTTCACACTGGTAGTATTCTTCCTGACGTCCATACTTGTTTCCCTTTACGTTTTTTCGATACCGAAGATAAAAGTTTTTCCCCGTTTGGACAACGCATAATTCCGTCTTCACCAATTGGAAAATTTACCGCTCGGAATGGATCTTCACGATACTTCCTGTCAGTAGTCTCTTTCTTGAACATGGTGAATTTCATATACTTTTCCATTCCATGCTGTTCACAAAAGATGTAATTGTTGTAAGAACCATATCCGGCATCTGCCACTGGATACTTCGGATAAAAGCCATATGTAGTATAAAACTCGTTCATCAACGGAATAAAACAATCCATGTCTGAGCGATACTGATTTACATCAACAACAGCAATGTATTCATCCGCAACACCAACCTGCACATTGTAAGCTGGAAGCGACTGGTCATTTCCCATATAGTCCGTCTTGATCCGCATAAAAGTGGCTGAATGATCTGTCTTTGAGTAGCTGTTGCGTTCCTTCCCACAGATTTTGATTTTTTCCACGTATTCTTCTAGTTTTACAGCATACTCCCTAAGTTTCTCATAATGACGTTCTTTGCGTGGTTTTGCGATGTCCCCTCCATGAACAAACATCGTTTCATCAATCTGCCAGGCTTCTGCATACTGTTCAGTCGCTTTCTTCAGATACTCAGGTGCATACTCACTATTGATACAAAGCTTTATCCCTGTACATGACAGTTCTTCATTGATTTCCTCAAAGAGTGTAGTAATCTTATCAAAGAGACGGTATCTGGATTTTTCTGTGGCTTTTTTCCACACCCAGGAATATTTATTTGTATTTGCTTCAAACTTGGAGCCATCGATGTATAGATGTTGGAGATCCACATGTTCTGTCTCGAAGATTTTTTTATTTATGTCTTGAAATATTTCTTTAATGGAATCAGCAAGTACCTCGTTAATGAAGTAGCCGAAGGTACGATAAGAAGGTGTTTGATGATCCATGAGATACATGAAGCGGAGATTGACTCTACACTGCTCCCTCCAGCTCACGTAATGATATATAGCCATTCGCCATAAATCCGAACAAAACTGTTTTCAGCATGCTGACCGGGTCATATCTTAGTCTTCCTGTATAATGTTGCGGAATATTTTTCAGATATTTCTCCAGTTCGATTTCTCCCATAAATCTGTCAAATGTCAGCACTGGATCATAGATGTCCAGATAATCTTGAATTAGCAGTGGCAAAACTGCCTGTTTTGGGTTAGAATAGATTATGTTATTAATTTTCATCACAAGCTAATTATAACAGAAAGAAGGGACCTTGAGGGTTTATAATAAACCCTTGGTCCTTCTTTTTTTTCGGGACTATGCTTTTTTTCACAGCCCCAACATCATGCTATTTCAAAGACAAAACCGTATTTGCCTTATCCCCTTTTGCATACTCCAGTTTTACATCATCTCCCACATTGTACTTGATAATCTCAATAAAATCGACTACCGATACATCAAAAATCTCATCTGATCCTATGTAGTAATGAGAATCTCCATCTATAACGCCCTGGGCGATTTTCGTGATCTTTCCTTCGATCGTGCCGGTATCCATCTTCACTTCTTCTTTTTCCTTGATTCCATTGGTAAGAAGCAGATTATTGTAGGATTCTTCACATACACTTACCGTATCCCCGATCGCAACAACCTGGTACTTCTGGACATTGACCATTGCATACTTTTTCACAAGTCCTGCATCATCCTTAAGTGCCATAAAGAATAAGTCGGCTCCCCGGAAATGTTAAGCAGCCACGGGAAAGTCGCCCGATACTTCAGGTTCTGTACCTGTCCTTCTGCCGATGCCATCGCAGAATCCTCGATCGCACCTGCCACCGGATAATACTTTGTCTCCATAGTTCTCTGGTTCATCAGAACAAATCCCACATTGGACTGGTCACTGTTTACAGAAGTTACTCCCGTGTACACCCATACATCATCATCAATCGCCAGATAATTATATCCGTTTGTTGTCTTCAGACAATCTTTCTGGCTGAGTACACTGTTAAAATACCCATGCTTTAACGTGCCATAATAATCATAAAGCTGTACCAGAAGATCTGCCGAATAGGCTCGGTCGATCCATTCCGGGACTTCATCGATCCTGTAGTCCTGCATTTCGCCGGTGATCGCATTGCAGAGCACCACATGCCCTACCGTTTCTTCCTCCGAAAAGACCGATATTATACTTTTTGACCGGTGCTACCCAGTATGGAACACCATTATCATCAATTTCAAAACTAAGGTCTCCGTAAATATAAGTCGGATGCGCAAAACGAAGATGACGGTAAATATTTCTTCCAAAATGCTCGCTGGTCGAATACTTCATTCCCTGCTCCAGCTTTACCATCTCCGTTGTCTGACTTGCCATATCGATCCGGATATATGCAGGAAGTCCATCTTTCCGATTGGTAAACCATTTGATCAGATTCGCATATTTCAAAGGTGACACACGGACCGGACGATCCTTGTAGTTGATCTGACTGTAGATATCGTCCACCTCAAACTGGGATACCATGTCTGACATGCTTCCCATCTTCCGGTCTCTAAAAGCTGCGCAGACTCCTTATCCAGAAGCGGGATCTGGTCAAAGGAAAGCTCCTCGATATCTTTTGTGAATTCGCCCTCTTCTACCTTCAGAAGCTGTTGGTATTTCTTCGCATTCACAATCGGTGAAGAAAGAATGGTTCCAGCCAGATAAATCACTAACAAAAGAATAAAAAGACGGACACACCATTTGAAACCTTTGGATTCTTTCATCTCCTTCAGATCAATCGCTCCGTATCGCAAGCCTTTTTTTTCCTGCAAGCACAAGACCGACCGCAAGCACCAGAACAAGCACAAAATACCACACTCCGGAAGAATGGATATTAAAAGCCGGCAGTGATACATAATACCAGATTCCTTGCTCGCCACTAAAAGCAAAGAAAAACTGATCGCTATATTTTTCTTTTTCATAAATTCTCCTTTTTTCATCGTTTTGCCTTACCAAAGCTGTCTTAGAATTTTCTACTCCAAAGTGACGGCGAGAACAGCATCAGGAACGGGAAGATCTCCAGTCGTCCGATCAGCATATCCACGCAGAACACAATCTTCGAGAAGTCTGAGAACTTCGCAAAATTTTCCACCGGTCCTACCAGATTCAGTCCCGGTCCCTACATTATTAAGTGTAGTAAGCACTCCGGTAAATGAAGTAGTAAAATCAAAGCTATTGATCGAGATCAGAAGCACGGATACGATCAGGATTAGTATATACGCAATAAAGTATATATATACCCCCGCATCGTCTCTTCTTTCACTTTTTTTTCCCATTTACTTTTACGATATTGACTGCTTTCGGATGGATCATAGTTTTCAGCTCCCGGCGGATGCTTTTTACCAGGATCAGAAGTCTTGATACTTTGATACCACCGCCTGTTGAACCGGCAGAAGCACCGATTACCATCACAAGAAGCAGAACACATTTGGAAAGCTCCGGCCACTTGTTGAAATCTGCCGTCACAAATCCAGTTGTCGTGATCACGGATGCCACCTGGAACGCCGCATAGCGGAATGCCTTTAAAAGAGAATGATAACCTCCGGCGATATTGCAGGTGATCACAACGGTTGCTCCTGCAATGATTCCCAGGTAAGCACGCACTCCTCATTCTTAAATACACTCTTAAATTCTTTCAAAAGCAGAAAGAAATACAGGTTAAAATTGATACCAAACAGGATCATAAATACGGTGATCACACCATCAATGTAGGCACTGTTGAAGTGTGCCACACTTGCATTGTAGCCGGAAAATCCTCCGGTACCGGCAGTACTGAATGCATGTGTCACTGCGTCAAACAGGTTCATCCCTCCTGCCAGAAGAAAAACTACCTCAATTGTAGTCAGTGCAAAATACATTCCATACAGGATCCTTGCGGTTCCTCTTGCCTTTGGAACCAGTTTATCTGCCTCTGGCCCCGGAACTTCCGCACGCATCAGATGCATGGAATTCTTCTCATCCAGAGAGGTAAGTACCATAACAAATACCAGCACTCCCATTCCACCAACCCAATGTGTCAGGGAACGCCAGAAAAGAATTCCTTTCGGAAGTCCTTCAATCTCAGTCAGGATCGTAGAACCTGTCGTCGTAAATCCGGATACTGTTTCAAAAAAGCATCCACATAGCTTGGAATACTTTTACTGAGTACAAATGGAAGTGCACCTGCAAGTGACCAGAAAATCCAGGCCGTTGCAACAATGATCAGACCTTCTTTGGCATAAATCGTCATGTTCTCCGGGCATTTTCTGCCAAACAGCAGATAAATTGCCGTCAGGATCGCAGCTGTAATCAGAAAATAAACCGATGTGTGCTCGCCATAAATAATTCCAACCATCATCGGAAGCAGATCAGCAGTCCCTCTGCTCCCATCATCTTACTGATGATATAGCGTATCATTTTTTCACATTCATTTCTTTTCACCCCTATTGCTCAGCCAGAATATCTGTGATATCCTTAACTTTCTTCTGGGTCGTAACGATTACAACACTGTCGCCCACCTGAATGGATTCATCCCCGTCCGGAATAATGATCTGCCGTTTTCTTCCGATACATGCGATCAGATTGTTCGGCTTCAGTTCCAGATCCTTAAACGGGATATCTGTATATTCTGTTTTTTTTTTGATAATAAATTCCAGTGCTTCTACTCTTCCGCCAACCAGCTGATACATAGATTCAACATTGACATTCTTGAGAGAATTCTGGCGTGCACGCACATAACTCATAATCGCATCTGCTGTTGCAGTCTTTGCCGATACGATCAGATCGATCCCAAGTTCCTCGACAAGCTGGGCACGTCCGTCTTCGTTGACCTTTGCCACGATCTTGTCCACACCTTTTGTCTTTGCAAAAAGTGCAAGGATAATATTCTCCTCATCCATACCGGTCAGGCTGACCAGGGCATCTGCCTGTTCAATTCCTTCTTCGATCAGAAGATCATGGTCTGCGGCATTCCCACAGATGATCGTCGCTTTCGGAAGCTGGTCGCAGAGATCTTCGCATTTCTTCCAGTCCTGCTCAATGATCTTAACCTGCATACCAAGTCCTAAAAGCTGTTTTGCCAGATAATATCCGACTTTTCCCCCACCACAAACCAGAATATTCTTCGGCTCTTTCCGCTTTCCGATCAGATGGAAAAATTCTTCAATATATTTTGTGGGATGCAACAATATGAAGCCGGTCTCCATCATGGATGACAAAATCACCATTCGGGATGATCACTTCCGATCCACGTCTTACAGCACATACCAGAACTTTGATCTGGAACTTGCGGTAAAGACTCAGCAAAGCAATACTCCGCCCAGATGGCTTCTTTCTTTGACAATGAATTCTACCATTTCGACTTTTCCCTTCATAAAAGTCTCTACCTTTGCAGTATCTGGAAGAAGGATCGATCTGGAAATCTCAAATGCAGCCCAAGTTCCGGGTTGACAGCCATACTCAGTCTTAAGTCCTCTTTCAAAAGATCGATCTGCTGATAATAGATCGGATTCCTTACACGGGCGATCGTGTGCTTTGCCCCCCAGTCTCTTTGCGAGCAGGCAGCTCAGCATATTCAGTTCGTCTGTCGATGCACATGCCACAACAAGATCAGCGCCCGGCACTCCTGCTTCTTTCTGCACTTTCGCATCTGCACCATCTCCGGTAATGCAGAGAATATCAAGCTGATTCAGTGCTTCTTTTAATTTCCCTCATTCTGGTCAATCAAAACCACATCGTAATTTTCTTCGGATAACTGTATGGTCAGTTTATGACCAACCTTCCGTCCCCAATAATTACAATTTTCATTTTTTCTTTTCCTCTACTTTTGCTCTTAATACTAAGCCTTTAATACTAAAATTGTATAAAATACCAATGGGACAGCCGAAGCGCCACCATCATAATATGTATACCACTTTTAGCACGAAAGTACAATAGAAAAAACCGGGATTTTCTCCCGGCTTTTCCTTACTTCCTCGTCCACCTGTCATAGAACGAAGTGTTGTGCAATATCCAAACATGCCTGTCATCGGTACATCCGCTTCAATTACCTGATATCCGCCTGACTGTGGATTCATTCCAAGCACACGGCCACGTCTCTTGTTAAGATCTCCCATAACGTCTCCGGTATAATCATCCGGAACGGTTACTTTCACAGATACGATTGGCTCAAGAAGTACTGGAGATGCCTCCATAAATCCTTTCTTAAATGCCTGGATCGTAGCAGTCTTAAATGCCATCTCAGAAGAGTCTACCGGGTGGTAAGATCCATCATACAGAGTTGCTTTCACACCAACTACCGGATATCCGGCGAGAGGTCCTTTTAATACAGATTCCTGCAATCCTTTTTTCAACCGCCGGGAAGTAGTTCTTCGGAACAGCACCTCCGACTACTTCTTCCTGGAATACATACGGTGTATCCAGATCTCCGGATGGTTCAAAACGCATCTTAACATGTCCATACTGTCCATGTCCTCCGGACTGTTTCTTATACTTGGTATCTACATCCGAGTTCTTGCGGATCGTCTCACGGAACGCAACTTTTGGTGTCTCCAGTCTGATTCCGACTTTGTAACGCTCTGCCAGCTTGCTTGCTGTCACTTCCAGATGCTGGTCACCCATTCCATAAATCAGTGACTGGCGGTTCTCACTGTCATTTACCACTTTCAGTGTCACATCCTCTGCCATCATCTTCGCAAGAGCCTGTGATACCTTGTCCTCATCACCTTTGTTATTCACTACATACTTCATATATGTATACGGTTTGGAGTATTCGGTTCTTCCATAAGATACCGGTGTATTTTTTGTTGAAAGGGTATCCCCTGTCTTTGTACTTGTCAGTTTTGCAATCGCTCCGATATCACCTGCAAACAGTTCCTGAACTTCTACCGGTTTGTTGCCGGATAAGGTGTAGATCTTGCCGATCTTTGCTTCTGCATCTGACTCCGGATTGTAAAGGACATCATCCCCCTTTAATACACCGGAACATACTTTTTACGAAAGAATATTTTCCGATAAACGGATCTACCATGGTCTTGAATACATATGCGGTCTTTGGGCTTTGCAAAATCATGATGTGCTTCAAAGATCTCATTGGTCTTACGGTTGATGCCTACGCATTCACGGTATTCCGGACTTGGGAAAAATCTTACGATATCAGACAGTAAGTTTGCAACACCCTGTGCCTGAACATTGGATCCCATTGCTACCGGAACGATATCTCCGTCCATAACTTCTGTTCTCATGGCAGAGCGGATCTCTTCAACCGAGAATTCATCTCCCTCAAAATAACGTTCCATAAATGCTTCACTGGTCTCTGCCACTGCTTCAAGAAGCTTCTCTCTGTAAATCTGCAGGTTCGGCAGACAGTAATCCGGAATCTCACACTCTTCTCTCTGTCCAAGTCCGGTGTATCTTCTACCTGCATTCTTGATAACATTGACATAACCTACTAATTTCTCGTTCTCACGGATCGGTTGGAAATGTGGTGCAATCACTTTACCGTATCTTGCGGTCAGATCTTCAACAACCTGACGGAAGCTGGCATCATCCACATCCATCTCAGTAACATAGATCATACGCGGAAGATTATACTTATCACAGAGCTCCCATGCTTTCTCGGTTCCTACCTGCACACCGGCTTTTCCGGAAACAACGATAACAGCCGCATCGGTTTGCGCTGACTGCTTCTTCCACTTCTCCGACAAAATCAAAATATCCAGGTGTATCAAGGATATTAATCTTTGCTTTTTCCCATTCAATCGGAATCAGACTTGTGCTAAGTGAGAATTTACGTTTCTGTTCTTCTTTATCAAAATCACTGATCGTATTACCGTTCTCAACAGATCCCATACGATTTGTTGCTCCAGATACATAAGCCATCGCTTCTGCCAGACTATACTCCGATTATGAGCTGATTGCATTCGGATAAAAATAAAGAAACCTCGCTCTCGCAGTCCAGGAAAACATGACACTTCCTGCGATCGATTGACAATTTTAGCATTTTTCATGCGCCCCCTGTTTCATGGCAACACCGCCTGCCTTACCCAGCTAAAACTTGATCATCCACTGTATTTAACAGATGTAGGAAGCGTTAAACTTCATCCACTAAAACACCCTGCTTGGTATGGAAGAAGTACTCCTGATAGTGCTCATCCTGATGGGCAGGTCTTCGAAATTTTGCCAACTCAAAAGTCGCCATTTGATCGAGAACGCTTACTATATTCCTCACCCCTTCAGCCGGAAGAAAAAAATCACCGCTTACTTAACTTTGTTTTCTTTTGAAAGCGCCCGGCTTATTGTTCCTTCATCTCTAAAGACGACTGCATAAACTTGAACGATCAGCCATCTGCCTCACATCATTGTTTATCTGTAAACTTCGTCCGGATACCGATACGAAAGAAGAACTGATGAAAGCTGCTGCCGCCATGTTTTCCTTAAAGACATTACGAGGATCGCATCCCTCGTCCCTCATGTGGAAAAGAAATCTGCCTCTGAAAACGGAAAATGACCGCATATTTTGTGAATAGTATATTTAGCACCTTATACAAGCTTTAACTTTCATAGATACTTTAAAGATGAAAATGCATTATAATTTTATTTGAATCTTCCCAAGGATTATCGTAATTCTATGTCTTAACACTTTATAAAGCCGATCAAAAAACAAAGGCCTGCATATTATTGTATTTGAAACCTGAGGAATCAGCATTGATCGCACCAGATGGCAATATCAGTACAAAAAATATCGGCATTATCCACAACCGCACCCTGAAAGTTAAAGGCGTAAATTCGAATCGAATTTATGATGAATCCTCCTCTTCCAAAGCTTCTTGCTGAAAAATAATGATATATATCGTATACGAAGTCTAAGAAAGAAAACAATATCAAACAGGAGGAAAGCAATGGAATCGAAGTGATTAAAGGTTCCCGGAGATAAATCACCTCCCACCGATGCATCATGTTCGGATCGCATTGCAAACGGAACGTGATTTAATTTTTTCTGAAAAGGCGGACTGTCTTGCCATCAGATCCGTCGCTTCAGTCTATGGGCATTAATTATAGAAGAAAACAGGACTGCTGATCATTGGCCCACGGAAAGGGGATTACACGGATCATCTGCTCCCTTAAATATCTCGACGTTTGAAACAAAGTAAGACACAACCCGCCTTTTGTCTGCATTTCGTGGACAGAAGTTTTGAATCAAAACTTTCGGGAGACGAAGCCTTTAAACTCCCGCCCTATGAAACGGATCACGCCGAACCGCTTTTACAATGCATGGGGCGCAAATATTTCAAGTATTCTCAGAAACGGATGCGCTCCGCTGTACATCGCCCGGTGAAATCCACGCTCACGATTCCCCTGTCTCTAGCAATACGTAACTGAAACGAAGTACAACAT